>UMHD01037471.1_pt1 | contig 216821 bp, 208 predicted proteins | sample 1965461 | NCBI WGS metagenome assembly UMHD01 (sample SAMEA4836091, study PRJEB28245) | human gut metagenome | biome: gut microbiome; material: fecal sample | place: Denmark | collected 2008 | reverse complement strand
AGTTTCTGAATGGAATACTTGACATAATTGTGAAAAGAGTATAAAATTTAAGTGTTGTATTTGTACAATGAAAATTAAATAAGGAGGTGCTCCTGTGCCAACAATAATTACTATAATTATTGCTGTAGTTGCATTCATTGTTGCAGCGGTCATCACTCGTTTCCTGACGATTTCAAGCCTGACAAAAGACGCAGATTCGAAGATCGGAAGTGCGGAGACTCGGGCGAGAGAAATTATTGATGATGCATTGAAAACTGCTGAGACAACGAAAAAAGAAGCGCTCTTGGAAGTAAAAGAAGAGTCTATCAAGACAAAGAATGAACTCGAAAAAGAGACAAAGGAAAGACGATCTGAATTACAACGCTATGAGAAAAGAGTGTTATCCAAGGAAGAAGCTTTAGACAAAAGATCAGAAGCAATTGAGCAGCGTGAAGCAAACTTTACGGCGAGAGAAGAGCAAATTAAGCAGCGTGAAGCGAAAGTAGAAGAGCTTAATCAGCAAAGAGTACAGGAACTAGAAAGAATCTCAGGATTAACCTCCGAACAAGCAAAGGATTATTTGTTAAAAACTGTTGAAGATGATGTCAAACATGACACTGCGAGGATGATCAAAGAATTGGAAACGCAGGCAAAAGAGGAAGCTGCCAAAAAGGCAAGAGAGTATGTCGTAACAGCGATTCAGAAGTGTGCGGCAGATCATGTTGCGGAGACTACAATTTCGGTTGTACAACTTCCAAGTGATGAGATGAAGGGAAGAATTATTGGTAGAGAGGGACGAAACATTCGTACACTCGAGACAATGACAGGAGTAGAATTGATTATAGATGATACTCCGGAAGCTGTCGTTTTATCAGGATTTGATCCGATCAGAAGAGAAGTTGCGAGAATTGCTCTCGAGAGATTGATTGTAGATGGAAGAATTCATCCCGCAAGAATTGAAGAAATGGTAGAGAAAGCACAAAAAGATGTGGAATTGATGATTCGTGAAGAGGGAGAGGCAGCAGCTTTAGAAGTTGGAGTACATGGTATTCATCCAGAACTGATTCGTCTGTTAGGAAGAATGAAATTTAGAACCAGCTATGGGCAGAATGCATTGAAGCATTCCATGGAAGTAGCGCAGTTATCCGGACTTCTTGCAAGTGAGATTGGTTTGGATGTCAGGGTTGCGAAGAGAGCTGGTCTTTTACATGATATCGGAAAATCAATCGATCACGATGTGGAAGGCTCCCATATTCAGATTGGTGTGGATCTTTGTAGAAAATACAAAGAGTCGCCGGTTGTGATTAACGCGGTAGAAGCGCATCATGGTGATGTAGAGCCGGAATCGTTAATTGCATGTATCGTTCAGGCGGCAGATACAATTTCTGCAGCAAGACCTGGCGCAAGAAGAGAGACATTGGAAACATATACAAACAGATTAAAACAATTAGAAGATATCGCCAACCAATTTAAAGGTGTCGATAAATCTTTTGCTATTCAGGCAGGTAGAGAGATTCGTGTCATGGTAGTTCCAGAACAAGTGTCTGATGCAGACATGGTACTGATGGCTAGAAATATTTCAAAACAAATTGAGTTTGAATTGGAATATCCTGGACAGGTTAAAGTGAATGTGATTCGTGAATCACGTGTTACAGACTATGCAAAATAGTCACAATAAATGAAAACGATTCCCATATATCAAGTTGATATATGGGAATTTCTATATATTGGAGGGATATGAGATGGGTGAAAAAGTAAAAAGGATTAAACGAGAACTGAAATACAGAGGAACGATATTGGATATGTATTGTGATCATGTTGAGGTGAACGGACATATTGCAAAATGGGACTATCTGCAGCATAAAGGTGCAGCTGCGGTGATTCCTGTTACAAAAGAAGGAAAGATTTTGATGGTAAGACAGTATCGAAATGCGTTGGACAGGTATACATTGGAGATTCCGGCCGGAGCTTTGGATACACAGGGGGAACCCGGCAAAGAGTGTGCGGCAAGGGAATTGGAGGAGGAGACGGGATTTCGCTCAGAAGATTTGGAATGGCTGATTACATTGAGAACAGCGGTGGCGTTTTGTAATGAGAGAGTGGAAGTATACGTCGCAAAAAATTTGATACCATCCAAGCAGAATTTAGATGAAGATGAGTCGATTGACGTAGAGGCTTACACAATGGAGGAGTTAAAAGAGAAAATTTTTTCTGGAGAGATTGAAGATTCTAAGACGATTGCTTCGCTGATGTCATATGCAGTAAAAATAAAAGCATAAACGGATGGACCTTGCATATAATGAAATATCCTAAGTTGAAGTGTGAAAGACGGGAGGTAGATATGTGAGGTCATACAGAAGTAAAAATCAATTTTTTGCAATGTTTCTGCTGGGTGGTTTTTTAATTGGTATTTTGTATGCGAATTTGATTTCTGACAGGTATATTATGTCGGGCGGAATTTTCGATGACGGTTTCTTGAAGCAATATGCTAAAACCGATATTGTGGCAGAAGAATATTTGTGGTATATCCTGCGAGCAAGACTTGTCCCTTTTTGTGTGATATGTATTTTAGGATGTATGAAATGGAAGAAAACAGTTGTTGGACTGTGCATTGGCTGGACAGGCTTTTCAGGTGGCGTTGTAGCAGTTTCTTCTGTAATTTCTCTTGGAATGAAAGGAATTCTATTGTGTATTGTGGGAATGTTGCCGCAGATTCTTTTTTATGGGTTCGCATACGTGATTCTGCTATGGTATCTGTACACATATCCGAACGGGAGATGGAATATAAAAAAGACGGCAGCAGCAGGAATTTCTATGGCTGTTGGGATGATTTTAGAAGTGTATACGAATCCCATATTAATGAAATTAGTTATTGGATTATTGTGAAACGAGAGTTTGCCTTAGGTTGCAAACTCTCGTTTTTTTAAATGACAGCTTAAATACAGGATGCTTAGAATACTGACAGAAAGTTGACTTGCAAGGAGTCCCCAAAGATAACCATTCAATCCAATCTGTGGGATAAAAACAATCACTCCGATAATGCGTATGAAGAGTCCAAAAGTATTTATCAGAAAAGAGATTGTTGTATTTCCAAGTCCGTTTATGATACTGATGAGCGTAGAATTTGCATATAGAAATGGACAAATCCAGGAAAGGGTCAGTAAAAAATTTCCGGCAAGCTGACTGTGGAATAAGATGGTTCCAATCCAGTTCCCGAATAGGAGAAAGAGTATACAGCAAAAAAAACCAAGAGAAAAACAATAAAGTATAACCTTTTGGATGAGTTTCTTTAGCTGTTTCCAGTTGTTTGAAGTTTGAATCTCTGTAACTGTAGGAAGAAGCATCGTAGAGACAGCGTTTGTAATTGCGGATGGAAACAGAATACACGGCAAAGCCATTCCAGTGAGAACTCCATAGGCACTGAGTGCATCAGAGGAAGTGTACCCATACTGTTGTAAACGTATGGGAATGGAAATTGCCTCGATGCTCTGTAAAATATTCAGAAGAATACGGTTGGCAGTGAGAGGCACGGAAAGTTTTAGAAGTTCTTTTAAGTGAGAAAAATTGTTTTTTAAGATAAAGTGAATACGGGCAAAGACTTTTCCGTATGTAAAACATTGTATACAAAAGAGTGAAGAAACGATTTCTCCAATGACAAGACCGATTACCGCAAACAGTATTGTGACTGGTTGCTCTTTTTTTAGTGCAATCATATATATGACATATACACTGAAGACTCGTGCAATTTGTTCGATAAGTTGTGCGAGTGCCGGAATTTTTGTCTGCTTTCGCCCGAGATAGTATCCGCAGATACAACTGTGGACAGATGCGAAAGGAAGCGAATAAGAGATCGCAATGAGTAATGGTTCACAGCGTATATCGCCAAGGATATAGATGGAAAAAGCAGAGGCATTTGTCTGTAATATAGCTGCGGTGACCGTAGAGAGCGCAATGGAAAGGAAAAGCCCGACATACAAAAGTTGTCTTGCTTCTTTGTGTCTGGAAAGAGCTACTTTTCTTGCGACGCACCGGGAAAGAGCAACTTCGATTCCGGCTGTGGTGAGCGAAAAGCAAAGTGCGTAGATGGGGAAAATCAGTTGGTAGAGTCCCACGCTTTCCTCCCCGAAAGTATGGCTTAAGAACATACGGTAAAAAAAGCCAATGAAACGGCTTAGAAAGCCAGTGGCAGTGAGAATGAATGTACCTTTCAAAATAGTGTGTTTTTCAGACATGTCTTCTCCTGAATTTTTTGTCTTTATAACATATTCCCAGAATGCCCTTGACAGAACTTGAAGAGAGTGATATTCTACAAAAGAAATAAACCCTAGTAATTCACTAGGAATTAAATAGACCAAAGAAGGTGAAGTTTTGAAAATATCAACAAAAGGGCGCTACGGTCTTCGTGCTTTGATTGATATTGCTCAATATAGTGAGATAGAGCCCGTTCCAATCAGCAGTATTTCGGCGAGACAGGACATATCCGAGCGATATTTGGAGCAGCTGATGGCTTTGCTGAAGAGAGCCGGATTGATTAAAAGCATACGGGGAGCCGGCGGAGGCTATGTGCTTGCGAAAGATGTCAGTGAGATTTCAGTCGGAGATGTATTAAGAGCGTTGGAAGGAAATTTGGAGCCGGTAGAGTGTGCGGCTTTTCACGAAGAAGAATCATGCGAGGCAGCAGGAGGCTGTGTCACAAAGTATGTTTGGAAGAAGATCAATGAAAGCATTAATCGAACAGTCGATGAGATTGATTTAAAGCAGCTCGTAGAAGAAAGTAAGCAGATTCAACAGAATTTGACCATACAGAAAAATTGCAATAATTAGGAGGAAAGAACATGGACAGACTTATTTATTTAGATAATGCGGCGACAACAAAAACAGCACCGGAAGTAGTAGAGGCGATGCTTCCGTATTTTACAGAAAATTATGGGAATCCATCCAGCGTTTACAGTTTTGCAGCAAAGAATAAGGATGCGATTACAAAACAACGCGAGATTATTGCAGACGCACTGGGTGCAAACGCAAATGAAATTTATTTTACTGCAGGCGGTTCCGAATCAGATAACTGGGCGCTGAAAGCAACAGCAGAGGCTTACAAAAATAAAGGAAATCATATTATCACAACAAAGATTGAACATCATGCAATTCTTCACACAGGCGATTACCTGGAGAAAAACGGATATGAAGTGACATATTTGGATGTGGATGAGAATGGCGTGGTAAAACTGGAAGAACTGAAAGCTGCAATCAGACCTACGACTATTTTAATTTCTGTGATGTATGCTAATAATGAGATTGGAACGATTCAGCCAATCAAAGAGATCGGTGAGATTGCACATGAGCACGGAATTTTATTCCACACAGATGCGGTGCAGGCATTCGGGCAAGTACCGATTAATGTAGACGAATGCCACGTTGATATGCTGAGCGCAAGTGGACATAAGTTAAACGGTCCAAAAGGGATTGGATTTTTGTATATCCGAAAAGGAGTAAAGATCCGTTCTTTTGTGCACGGAGGAGCACAGGAAAGAAAACGTCGTGCAGGAACAGAGAACGTACCTGGAATTATCGGACTTGGAACAGCGGTTGAAAGAGCGGTGCGAACAATGAAAGAGCGTACATCGAAAGAGATTGAATTGAGAGATCATTTGATTGAACGTGTGCTTGCAGAGATTCCGTACTGCAGGCTGAATGGACATAGAACAGATCGCCTTCCGAACAATGCAAATTTCAGTTTTCAGTTTATTGAAGGGGAATCGCTTTTGATTATGCTCGATATGAAAGGAATTTGCGGTTCCAGTGGATCAGCCTGTACATCAGGGTCTTTGGATCCTTCGCATGTTCTTTTGGCAATCGGTTTGCCACACGAAATCGCACATGGATCGTTAAGACTGACGTTGAGCGAAGAGACAACAAAAGAAGAGATTGACTATGTGGTAGATTGTCTGAAAGAAATTGTGGCGCAACTTCGCAGCATGTCGCCACTGTATGAAGATTTTGTGAAAAAACAGAAATAAATAATAGAAATGAATAAAAGGAGAATCAGATATGTATACAGAAAAAGTAATGGATCATTTCCAAAACCCAAGAAACGTAGGAGAAATTGAAAACGCCAGTGGCGTTGGTACAGTAGGGAATGCAAAATGTGGAGATATTATGAGAATCTATCTTGACATTGATGATAACCAGATCATTCAAGATGTGAAATTCAAAACATTTGGCTGTGGAGCAGCTGTTGCTACAAGCAGTATGGCGACAGAACTTGTAAAAGGAAAAAGCATCTACGACGCACTTCAAGTCACAAACAAGGCGGTTATGGAAGCGCTGGACGGACTTCCGCCTGTAAAAGTACATTGTTCACTGCTTGCAGAGGAAGCAATCCATGCTGCGCTTTGGGATTATGCCGAAAAACACGGAATTAAGATTGAAGGTTTGGAAAAACCAAAATCAGATATTCATGAAGATGAAGAAGAGGAAGAAGAATACTAAGAGGTAGAACAGAGGGAGCCAAATGGAAAAGAAGAAAGTAGTTGTCGGGATGTCGGGCGGTGTAGACTCATCGGTTGCGGTGTATCTTTTAAAAGAACAAGGATATGATGTGATTGGTGTGACGATGCAGATTTGGCAGGATGAAGACAGAGCCATACAGGAAGAAAATGGAGGATGCTGTGGCTTGACAGCGGTAGATGATGCCAGAAGAGTTGCGAGTGATCTGGGGATTCCTTATTATGTTATGAATTTTAAGAAGGAGTTCAAAGAAAATGTAATTGACTATTTTGTTGATGAATATTTAAATGGAAGGACACCAAATCCATGTATTGCATGTAACCGCTATGTGAAGTGGGAGTCGCTCCTGAAAAGAAGTATGGATATCGGAGCAGATTATATTGCAACAGGTCATTACGCCAGAATTGAAAAACTTCCCAATGGAAGATATAGCCTGAGACGTTCAGCCACACTTGCAAAGGATCAGACATATGCGCTTTACAATCTGACACAGGAGCAGTTGAAGAGAACACTGATGCCGGTCGGCGCTTATGCGAAAGAGGAAGTGCGGGAAATTGCAGAAAAAATTGGGCTTCGAGTGGCGAACAAACCAGACAGTCAGGATATTTGTTTTGTGCCCGACGGAAATTATGCGGAATTTATCGAGGAGACAATTGAGAAAAAGATTCCGGAAGGAAATTTTGTGTTGTCGGATGGAACTGTTGTCGGAAGACATAAAGGAATTACCCATTACACAGTTGGACAGAGGAAGGGACTTGGTCTGTCGCTTGGACATCCTGTTTTTGTCTTGGAGATCCGCCCGGAGACGAATGAAGTTGTGATTGGCAGCAATGAGGAATCACTTACGTATACATTGCGGGCAAATCAATTGAATTTTATGTCCATTGAAGATCTGAAAGAGGGAGAGAAAATCCGTGTATTTGCCAAAATACGCTATAATCACAAAGGTGCTTGGTGCGAAGTGGAACGTATTGGAGAGGATGAGGTACGTTGTACATTTGAAGAACAGCAAAGGGCTGTGACACCGGGGCAGGCTGTTGTTTTTTACGATGGAGATTATGTTCTTGGCGGGGGTACGATTATAGGAGAATAGAATATGATAAAAGCAGATTTTCATATGCACACATCGTTTTCGTCTGATTCGGAGACGATGCCGGAAAAAATGGTTGAAGAGGCAATAAGAATGGGACTTAAGACAATCTGTTTTACGGATCATCAGGATTTTGACTTTCCGGGAGAAGAAACTCTCTTCTTATTTGATACTGATACCTATTTTCGGAAAATGAAAAAACTACGGGAAATGTATCAGGACAAGATTGATATTCGAATTGGTGTGGAGATTGGACTTCAACCGCATTTGGGGAATGCATATAAAGAGTATGTTTCGTCGTATCCGTTTGACTTTGTGATTGGATCTGTACACGTTGTGAATCGGATGGATCCGTATTACGGAGAGTTTTTTGAAGATAAGACAGATGCAGAAGCTTACCGTCAGGCATTTTTGGAGACACTGACGGACATTCGGGCAATTAAAGATTTTGATGTACTGGGACACATTGACTATATTGTCCGATACGGAAAAGAAAAAGAAAAATATTATTCTTATACAAAATTTTCGGATGAAATTGACGAAATTTTAAAATATTTGATCGCACATGGAAAAGGGATTGAACTCAATACAGCAGGGTTTAAATATGGATTGGGCTTTTGTCATCCGCATCCTGACATTTTAAAAAGATACTGTGAGCTTGGAGGAGAGATCATCACAATCGGGGCAGATGGACATAAGCCTGAACATATTGCATATGATTTTGAAAAGGTGGCTCCGATCCTGAGAGAATGTGGATTCAAATATTATACAGAATTTAAAGAAAGAAAGCCAGTTTTTAAGCATCTTCCATAAAATTCAAAAATAGACTTGAATTTTTGTACTATCTTTAGTACAATCTTAAATAGGTTGATGATTCTTTAACATAGTAAAGAATATCACTATAGACGCTGTGAAACAGTAATTAATAATTAATTAAACTTTAGGAGGAATTAATCATGGCAGTAAAAGTAGCGATTAATGGATTTGGACGTATTGGACGTCTTGCATTCAGACAAATGTTCGGAGCAGAAGGATATGAAGTAGTTGCAATCAACGACTTAACATCTCCAAAAATGTTAGCTCACTTATTAAAATACGATTCATCTCAGGGAAAATACGCTTTAGCTGATAAAGTAACAGCAGGTGAAGATTCTATCACAGTAGATGGAAAAGAAATCAAAATTTATGCAAAAGCAAACGCTGAAGAACTTCCATGGGGAGAAATCGGTGTTGACGTTGTATTAGAATGTACAGGATTCTATACATCAAAAGCAAAAGCAGAAGCTCATATCAAAGCAGGTGCAAGAAAAGTTGTTATCTCAGCTCCAGCAGGAAATGACCTTCCAACAATCGTTTACAATGTAAACCATGACACATTAAAACCAGAAGATACAGTAATTTCAGCAGCTTCTTGTACAACAAACTGCTTAGCACCAATGGCTGATGCATTGAACAAATTAGCTACAATCAAATCTGGTATCATGTGCACAATTCATGCTTATACAGGTGATCAGATGACACTTGATGGACCACAGAGAAAAGGTGATTTAAGAAGATCTCGTGCAGCAGCTGTTAATATCGTACCTAACAGCACAGGTGCAGCAAAAGCAATCGGTTTAGTTATTCCAGAATTAAACGGAAAATTAATCGGATCTGCTCAGCGTGTTCCAACACCAACAGGATCTACAACAATCTTAACAGCAGTTGTTGAAGGAAACGTAACAGTTGATGAAATCAATGCAGCTATGAAAGCAGCAGCTAACGAATCTTACGGATACAACGAAGATGAAATCGTTTCAAGCGATATCGTTGGTATGAGATATGGTTCTTTATTCGATGCTACACAGACAATGGCTCTTCCATTAGACAATGGTACAACAGAAGTACAGGTTGTTTCTTGGTATGACAATGAAAATTCTTACACAAGCCAGATGGTAAGAACAATCAAATACTTCTCTGAATTAGCATAATCTTATTCTATTCAGAATTATTTAAGATCCAAAAAAGGGGTCCGGTCTTATTGGGGACCGGGCTCTTTTTTTAGAAATAATGGTACATATATGTATAGTTATTTCAATGATAAAATCATATTTTTAAGGAGGCAATACTATGCTTAACAAAAAATCAGTAGATGATATCAATGTAAAAGGGAAAAGAGTTCTTGTAAGATGTGACTTTAATGTGCCATTGATTGATGGAAAAATCACAGATGAGAACCGTCTTGTAGCTGCTCTTCCTACAATTAAAAAATTAATTGCAGACGGTGGAAAGGTTATTCTTTGTTCACATCTTGGAAAACCAAAGGGAGAGCCAAAACCAGAATTATCATTGGCGCCAGTTGCAGTGAGATTATCTGAGTTATTGGGACAAGAAGTAAAATTTGCAGCAGATGCAACTGTTGTTGGTGAGAATGCGAAAGCCGCAGTTGCAGCAATGAATGATGGAGATGTTATCCTTCTTGAAAATACTCGTTACAGAGCAGAAGAAACAAAAAATGGAGAAGAATTCAGCAAAGAGTTAGCTTCTTTATGTGATGTATTTGTAAATGATGCATTTGGTACAGCTCACAGAGCACACTGCTCAAATGTAGGTGTTACAAAATATGTAGATACAGCAGTTGTTGGTTACCTGATGCAAAAAGAAATTGATTTCTTAGGAAATGCAGTAAATAATCCGGAAAGACCATTCGTTGCAATCTTAGGTGGAGCGAAAGTATCAAGCAAGATTTCTGTAATCGAAAACTTACTTGACAAAGTAGACACATTGATCATCGGCGGTGGAATGTCTTATACATTCAGCAAAGCTATGGGAGGAAAAGTAGGTATCTCTTTATTAGAAGAAGATTACTGCGATTTTGCTTTAAACATGTTGAAAAAAGCAGAAGAAAAAGGCGTAAAATTATTACTTCCAGTAGACCATGTTGTTGCGGATGATTTCTCTAACGATGCAAATATTCAGGTTGTGAGCAGAGGAGAAATCCCGGATGGATGGGAAGGTCTTGATATCGGGCCAGAGACAGCAAAATTGTATGCTGAAGCTGTAAAGACAGCAAAAACAGTTGTATGGAATGGACCAATGGGATGCTTCGAGATGCCAAACTTTGCAAAAGGTACAGAGGCAGTAGCAAAAGCATTGGCTGAGACAGATGCAGTGACAATCATCGGTGGTGGAGATTCAGCGGCAGCAGTTAACCAATTAGGATACGGTGATAAGATGACACACATCTCTACTGGTGGTGGAGCCTCTCTTGAATTCTTAGAAGGTAAGGAGTTACCTGGGGTAGCAGCTGCTAACGATAAGTAATAGCATGCATATATGACAAAATGACTGCGTTAGATGCGGCTTGACGTACTTTTTGTACGACGGCGCCGCATTGAACAGTTACAAATAATAAATGAAATAGTAATTGGGAGACGATAAAAATGGCAAGAAGAAAAATTATTGCAGGAAACTGGAAAATGAACAAAACTCCAAGTGAAGCAGTTGCATTGATCAACGAATTAAAACCTTTAGTAGCTACAGAAGATGCTGACGTAGTATTTTGTGTACCTGCAATCAGCATTATTCCAGCAATCGAAGCAGCAAAAGGAAGCAATATCGAAATCGGTGCTGAAAATATGTACTTCGAAGAAAGTGGAGCATATACAGGAGAGATCGCGCCAAATATGCTTACAGATGCTGGGGTGAAATATGTTATCATCGGACATTCTGAGAGACGTGAATACTTTGCAGAGACAGATGAAACTGTAAATAAAAAAGTAAAAAAAGCTTTCGAACATGGCATTACACCAATCGTTTGCTGTGGAGAGACATTAACACAGAGAGAACAGGGTGTTACAATTGATTTCATTCGTCAGCAGATTAAAATTGCTTTCTTGGATGTGACAGCAGATCAGGCTAAGACAGCGGTAATCGCTTACGAACCAATTTGGGCTATTGGAACAGGAAAAGTAGCTACAACAGAGCAGGCACAGGAAGTTTGTGCAGCAATCCGTAAATGCATCGGAGAAATCTATGATGAAGCTACAGCAGAAGCTATCCGCATTCAGTACGGTGGTTCTGTTTCAGCTGCAAGCGCTCCAGAGTTATTTGCTCAGGCAGATATTGACGGTGGACTTGTTGGTGGAGCATCGTTAAAACCAGATTTTGGAAAAATCGTAAATTACAAATAGTATTTGAAATTTAGTAACTAACAGGGAGTCATTGGCTGGAATGGTCGGTGACTCTTTGTTGTTTCCTGAAACAGAGTGGTACAAATTTTTAGAGGAGAGTGTGTTTAGCATGCGAAGAGTAGAAAGTATTAAGCAGACAACACAAAACAAGTTTTTGAACATGTACGAGCTGGATATGAAAAGTGATACAGGGAAGCACAGTACCTATTTTGTGGCATCAAGAGCAAAGACAACAGAAGAGTTGAAGATTAAGACAAGAGAAAACAAGGCAGATGGAGTGATTATATATAGTGTCTATCGAGATGAAAAAGAGAAAAAAGAAAAACTGGTCTTAATTCGTCAGTATAGATGTCCTTTGGATGATTATATCTATGAGTTCCCGGCGGGACTTGTGGATGAAGGGGAAGACTTTAAGATGGCTGGCATGCGGGAGCTAAAAGAGGAGACCGGACTTGATTTCCAACCGATTAATGCGGCGGATATGTATACAAAGCCGTATTTTACGACGATCGGCATGACAGATGAATCTTGTGGGACTGTGTATGGATATGCGAGCGGAGTTCCTTCCAAAGAAGGACAGGAGGAGAATGAGGAGATTGAGATCGTGCTTGCAGATAAAGCGGAGGTGAGAAGAATCTTAAAGGAAGAGAATGTGGCAATTATGTGTGCATATATGCTGATGCATTTTTTAAATACACCAGAAGGACATGTATTTGATTTTTTACAGGAACGCATCTGAGCTGAGAAATTCATCGGTAAAAACTTGCAACGACAAGGAAAATCATGTAAAATAATTCAGGTAGGATAAAAGATAAAAGTTTAACATAAAGGAGAATGAAAAGATGAGTAAGAAACCAACAGTTTTAATGATTCTTGACGGATATGGTCTGAATGATAAGCATGAGGCAAATGCGGTATTTGAAGGTAAGACCCCTGTAATGGACAAATTGATGGCAGAGTATCCGTTTGTAAAAGGAAATGCCAGCGGTATGGCAGTCGGACTTCCGGAAGGTCAGATGGGAAACTCAGAAGTTGGTCATTTGAATATGGGAGCAGGTCGCATCGTATATCAGGATCTGACAAAAATTACAAAGGCAATTCAGGATGGCGATTTCTTTGAGAATGAAGCATTATTAGCGGCATGTAAAAATGCAAAAGAACATGATTCAGCGCTTCATATGTTCGGACTGGTTTCAGACGGTGGAGTACACAGCCACAACTCTCACATCTATGGATTGTTAGAACTTGCAAAAAAACAAGGGCTTTCAAAAGTTTATGTACACTGTTTCCTGGATGGACGTGATACACCGCCGGCATCTGGAAAAGACTATGTACAGGAATTAGCGGATAAGATGAAAGAAATCGGAGTAGGTGAGATTGCATCTGTAATGGGGCGTTACTATGCGATGGACAGAGATAACAGATGGGACCGTGTAGAATTGGCATACAATGCAATGGTAAAAGGTGAAGGTGAGACTGCAGAGTGTGGACCATGCGCAGTCCAGGCGTCTTATGATGCAGAAAAAACAGATGAATTTGTGTTACCGACAGTGATTGTAAAAGATGGAGCGCCTGTTGCGACAATTAAAGATAACGATTCTATCATCTTCTTCAACTTCAGACCGGACAGAGCAAGAGAAATCACAAGAACATTCTGTGATGACAACTTTGAAGGATTTGACAGAGGAGAAAGAGTTAAGACAACATTTATATGCTTTACAGAGTACGATGTGACAATTGAAAATAAATTAGTTGCTTTCCATAAGACAGAGATTACAAATACATTTGGTGAGTTCCTTGCAGCAAACAATATGACACAGGCAAGAATCGCTGAGACAGAAAAATATGCGCATGTTACATTCTTCTTCAACGGCGGTGTCGAGGAGCCAAATAAGGGAGAAGACCGTATTTTGGTGAAATCTCCAAAGGTTGCTACATATGACTTACAGCCTGAGATGAGCGCATTTGAAGTGTGCGACAAGTTAGTAGATGCAATCAAATCTGAGAAGTATGATGTGATCATTATCAACTTTGCAAATCCGGATATGGTAGGACACACTGGTGTAGAAAATGCAGCAATTAAGGCAATTGAAGCAGTGGACTCATGTGTGGGAAGAGCTGTTGAAGCAATCAAAGAAGTAGACGGACAGATGTTTATTTGTGCAGACCACGGAAATGCAGAGCAATTGGTGGACTATGAGACAGGAGAGCCATTTACAGCTCATACAACAAATCCGGTTCCGTTTATCTTAGTAAATGCAGATCCTGCATACAAATTAAGAGAAGGCGGATGTCTGGCAGATATTGCTCCGACATTGATTGAATTAATGGGAATGGAACAACCAAAAGAAATGACAGGAACATCACTTCTTGTGAAATAATTATAGAGAACATAAAAGACCTTGCATGGAGCGTGAAGCTTTGGCAAGGTCTTTTTTGAATTAGAGGAAATTCCTTTGGAATCCTATTAGTTGTTTTTGCTTAAGTTTTTATTTGCAGTTGACAGCATCAATTTGATACGATTCAACTGGTTTACTTCGCTTGCGCCAGGATCGTAGTCGATGGCAACGACGTTTGCGAGCGGATAACGCCGTCTCAGTTCTTTAATCACGCCTTTTCCGACAACATGGTTTGGAAGGCAGGCAAATGGCTGGGTGCAGACAATGTTTGTCGTGCCGTTATGAATGAGTTCCAACATCTCTCCGGTTAAGAACCAGCCTTCTCCGGTCTGATTTCCGAGAGAAACAATATCTTTTGCCATATCTGCAAGGTCTGTAATCTTCGCCGGCGGATCAAAGTGCTTACTTTGCGCAAATGCTTTTGCGGCAGGGGCGCGGAACCATTCCAGTGCTTTGATTCCCAAGTTTGCCTTGTAGGCAGTTGCTTTTTTCATGCCCAGTTTTTCTGCTTTGAAGTTACTATTGTAGAAACAGTATAAGAAGAAATCCAGCAGATCAGGAACGACTGCTTCGGCACCTTCTTGTTCCAACAGCTCTACAAGATAGTTGTTTGCTGCAGGAAGGAATTTTACAAGAATCTCACCAACGATTCCAACACGCGGCTTTTGGATATCTAACATCGGAAGATTGTCAAAGCCCTCAATGATCTCCTTGCACATTTTGTTGAATTCACGTCTGCCAGGATGCTTTTTCTGTACGAATGCAATACATTTTTTCTTCCATTTTTCATGGAGAGCATTTGCAGAGCCAGGAACCGCCTCGTATGGGCGGACACGATAGAGCGCTCTCATGAAAATATCTCCAAATACAACCGCATACATCCCTTTTAAAACGAGTGGAAGCGTAATCTTAAAGCCGGGGTTTTCTTCCAGTCCGCTTAAATTGATGGAGATAACCGGAATATGTGCATAACCAGCCTTTTCCAATGCACGTCGTATAAATCCGATGTAGTTGGAAGCACGACATCCTCCGCCTGTCTGGGAAATGATCACGGCAATCTTATCTGTGTCATATTTTCCGGAAAGAATGGCCTCCATAATCTGACCGACTACCATCAAGGAAGGGTAGCAGGCATCGTTGTTTACATATTTTAATCCCACATTTACCGCGGATTTATTATCATTTGCAAGCACTTCAATATTGTAGCCGCAAGAGCGGAATGCGGGTTCTACAAGCTCGAAGTGAATCGGAGACATCTGCGGGCAAAGTATTGTGTAGTTTTTTCGCATCTCTTTCGTAAATGGAACCTTCACAATAGAGGATGGCTTAACCTCGCGTGAAGTATGTTTTTCTTCTCTGACACGGATGGCAGAAAGAAGAGAACGGATACGGATTCTGGCAGCACCTAAGTTATTCACCTCGTCGATTTTCAGTGAAGTGTAGATTTTGCCGGATTTTGTCAAAATATCTGCTACTGCGTCGGTTGTTACTGCATCCAAACCACAACCAAAAGAATTTAATTGAATCAGATCTAAATTATCTTTTGTCTTTACATAGTTAGCGGCTGCGTACAATCGTGAGTGGTACATCCATTGATCCATTACGATAAGCGGACGTTCTACTTTATGTAAGTGAGAGACAGAGTCTTCTGTCAGTACAGCGATTCCATAAGAATTGATCAGTTCCGGAATTCCATGGTGTACTTCCGGATCGATGTGGTATGGGCGCCCTGCCAGGACGATACCACGTTGACCGGTCTTATCCAAATATGCAATGGTTTCTTCTCCTTTTTTGCGAATGTCTTCGCGGCATTTGGCGAGCTCTGTCCAAGCGAGGTGAACTGCCTGTCGGATCTCATCAGCCGGAATTGAAAATTCTCCAGAAAGCTCTTCAATCAGGCGGGTTGATAAGGTGTCTTCGCTTTTAAACGACATAAATGGATTCTTGAAATTAACCTTTCCGTTTGTGATCTCATCCATGTTGTTTTTTATGTTTTCGGCATAAGAAGTAACAATCGGACAGTTATAATGGTTGTTGGCATCTTCAAATTCCTGTCGTTCATAAGGAATACAAGGATAGAAGATAAAAGGAATCCCCTGCTGAATGAGCCATTCTACATGTCCGTGAGCAAGTTTTGCCGGATAACATTCGGATTCACTTGGGATTGATTCAATGCCAAGTTCGTAAATTTTTCGATTGGAAGCCGGAGAAAGTACTACGCGGAATTTCAAAGTGTTGAAAAATGTAAACCAGAACGGATAGTTCTCATACATATTCAGCACACGTGGAATGCCAACAGTTCCCCGGACTGCCTCGGATTCCTCAAGCGGCTGATAATTGAAATAACGTTGCATTTTATATGCAAACAAGTTCGGCATACCGTTGTCAGATTTTTCTTTTCCGAGACCGCGTTCACAGCGGTTACCGGTAATGAATTTGCGTCCGCCGCTGAATTTATTGATCGTCAGACGACAGTTATTCGTACAGCCTTTACATTTTGCCATGCTGGTACTGTACTCTAGATGCTCAATCTCTTCAATGGAAAGCATCGTAGTTCCTTTGCATTCGCTGAAACGTTCGCGCGCAATGAGAGCTGCGCCAAATGCCCCCATGATTCCGGCAATATCCGGTCGCACCGCCTGGCAGTCGGCGATTGTCTCGAAACTTCGAAGAACAGCATCATTATAGAATGTACCACCCTGCACGACGATCCGCTTCCCAAGTTCAGAAGCATCGGATACTTTGATAACTTTAAACAGTGCGTTTTTGATAACAGAGTAGGCAAGTCCGGCAGAAATATCAGCGACGGAAGCCCCTTCTTTTTGCGCCTGTTTTACTTTTGAGTTCATAAATACGGTACAGCGTGTGCCAAGGTCGATTGGATGGTTGGCGAACAATGCTTCATGAGCGAAGTCTTCCACGCTGTAATTCAATGATTTTGCAAATGTCTCAATGAAAGAACCGCAGCCGGAAGAGCAGGCTTCGTTTAGTTGAACGCTGTCGACGGTCTGATTCTTAATTTTGATGCATTTCATATCCTGACCGCCAATGTCGAGGATACAGTCTACATCCGGCTCAAAGAAAGAGGCGGCATAATAATGAGATACCGTTTCCACTTCGCCTTCATCAAGAAGCAAAGCGGACTTGATCAGTGCTTCGCCATATCCGGTAGAGCAGGAGTGCGCAATCGTGACTCCTTTTGGAAGCTGACGGTAAATATCTTTGATTGCTGTGATTGTCGTACCAAGAGGATCTCCATCATTGCTGTGATAGAAGGAGTAGAGTAAAGTTCCGTCTTCTCCGACTAAAGCAGCCTTGGTAGTAGTGGAACCGGCATCAATTCCAAGGAATGCTTTTCCTTTATAAGAGGAGAGATCAGCAACAGGTACTTGATGTTTTGCGTGTCTGCTTTGAAACTCATCATAGTCTGCTCTGCTCGAAAATAGTGGGGTGAGTCGTTCAACCTCAAAGTCCATGTGGATATGTCCGGCAAGGCGCTCCTGCAACTCCTGAAGAGAAACACTCAGATCTCGCTTGGAGTTCAGTGCAGAACCAATTGCAGCAAACAGATGAGAATGTGTCGGAGCAATAATATGCTCATCATCTAATTTCAATGTTCGGATAAACGCCTCCCGCAATTCAGAAAGGAAGTGAAGAGGTCCCCCTAAAAAAGCGACATGCCCGCGGATTGGCTTCCCGCAGGCGAGTCCACTGATCGTCTGATTCACAACAGCCTGAAAAATAGAGGCGGACAAATCTTCTTTGGTAGCCCCTTCGTTGATCAATGGCTGAATATCAGATTTGGCAAATACACCACAACGTGCAGCAATAGAGTAGAGAGCTTTGTAGTTCTTTGCATATTCATTCAGACCGGTTGCGTCTGTCTGTAACAGAGAAGCCATCTGGTCAATGAAAGAACCGGTACCTCCGGCACAAATCCCGTTCATGCGCTGCTCTACATTACCGCCTTCGAAATAGATGATTTTTGCATCTTCTCCACCAAGTTCGATTGCGACGTCTGTCTGTGGAGCATAGTCTTGAAGTGCAGTAGATACTGCAATGACTTCCTGAACAAATGGTGTCTCTAAGTGTTTTGCAAGTGTCAGTCCGCCGGAACCGGTAATGACCGGCGATACGTGGATGGCTCCCAGTTTGTAAATTGCACGTCCGAGCAAATCGGAAAGAGTCTCTTGAATATTTGCAAAATGACGCTCATAGTCAGAGAAGAGCACCTCGTTTTGCTCGTTCAAAATCGCAATTTTTACAGTAGTGGAACCGATATCAATTCCTAAAGTATATAAATTATTGTTACTCATATCTATCTCCTTTTTATGGATAAGAAACAGATAGTTTCTTATTAAAATGGATTTCGTTTTTTGACAACCTACATTATACGATAAGATGTCGAAAAACACAATTTGAAAATATGTGGAATATTTTAAGCTTTTAGGGTTGAGAAATTGTTAAAATTATGTAAATATAAATAGCCCGATTGACAAACCGAATTAGTGAGGATACAATTACTACTAGTTGTTGAGAAAGTAAAAAAAATAATAAAGGAGCTATATTTTTATGAATTGGATTAGCAAGTTAGAACGGAAGTTTGGACGATATGCAATTCAGAATCTGATGTTTTATGTGATTGCGTTGTATACCGTTGGCTTTGCACTGAGTTTGGTTGCTCCGGAATTCTATTATCAGTATTTGTCACTGAACATAGAAGCGGTGTTTCACGGGCAGATCTGGAGGTTAGTTACATTTTTGATGCAGCCGCCAAATTCGAGTGTGTTGTTTATGGTGTTTGCATTGTATTTATATTATATGATCGGACGTCAGCTTGAATACGCATGGGGAGCTTTTCGATTTAATCTGTATTTCTTTACGGGAGCACTGTTCCACATATTGGCAGCGATTCTCGTGTATGTGATAGCGGGAGTATCCTTCCCACTTGGGACGTTTTACTTGAATTTGTCACTGTTTTTTGCGTTTGCTGCGCTGTATCCGAACGAACAGTTCCTGTTGTTTATGGTGATTCCGATTAAGGTGAAATATCTGGCGTGGCTGGATGCGGCTTATTTTGGATATGCGATTCTGCAGGCATTTTTGCCGGCATATGGAGGAAGCGTATTTGGAATTGTCTATAAGGCAAATGCATTGGCTGCAGTGGTATCCATTTTGAATTTCCTGATTTTCTATGTTTCGACAAGAAATATGAAACGGTATTCGCCGAAGGAAGTTCGTAGGAAAAAGGCTTATAAAAAAGCAGTATATGAGGCAAAAAGAGAGCAGCACTATGAAGGTGGTGCAAAACATAAATGTGCAGTCTGCGGACGCACGGAACTTGATGATGAAAATTTGGAATTTCGTTATTGTTCAAAATGCAATGGGAACTACGAATATTGTCAGGACCATTTGTTTACGCATGAACATGTGAAATAGAAATAAAAAGGCAGGAGAGAACGAGATGAAGAAGACAAAAATTATTTGTACCATGGGACCAAACACAAACGACAGAGAGTTAATGAAAAAATTAGTCGAAAATGGAATGGACATTGCCCGTTTCAATTTCTCACATGGAGATCATGAAGAACAGAAAAGCAGAATGGATATGCTCAAAGCAATTCGTGAAGAAGCTGGAAAACCAATTGCGATTCTTTTGGATACAAAAGGACCGGAGATTCGTACAGGTGTGATAAAAGATGATAAAAAAGTGACACTTGTAGAGGGACAAAAATTCACATTAACTACAAAAGACGTGGAAGGCGATGCAAATCGAGTTTCCATCACATATGAAGGTCTTGTAGAAGATGTTGAAATCGGAAAGAAAATTTTGATTGATGACGGCTTGATTGAGCTGGAAGTAAAGAATATTACGGATACGGATATTATTTGCCGTGTAATTAACGGTGGTGAACTGGGACAGAAAAAAGGTGTGAATGTGCCGAATGTACCGGTGAGACTTCCTGCACTGACAGAAAAAGACCGTCAGGATATTATTTTTGGTGTGGAACAAGGGGTTGACTTTATTGCGGCGTCGTTTGTGCGTTCGGCAGAAGGCGTTCTTGAGATCAAAGCATTGTTAAAAGAGTGTGGAGCACCACATCTTCCGGTTATTGCCAAGATTGAGAATGCAGAAGGAATTAAAAATATTGATGAGATTATCCGCTGTGCAGACGGAATCATGGTTGCACGTGGAGACCTGGGAGTGGAGATTCCGGCGGAAGAAGTTCCATATCTTCAGAAGATGCTGATCCAAAAATGTAACAGTAACTATAAACCGGTTATTACAGCGACACAGATGTTGGATTCTATGATGAGAAATCCAAGACCGACAAGAGCTGAGGTGACAGATGTTGCCAATGCGGTATATGATGGAACAGATGCGGTGATGCTCTCAGGTGAAACTGCACAGGGAAAATATCCTTTAGAAGCACTTCAGATGATGGTTCATATTATCGAGAATACAGAAGAGCATTTGGATTATGAGACACTTCTTGGAAAAGCACAGGCACATCGCAAAAAAGGAATTTCCAGTGCGATCGGCTACTCATCTGTTGCAACAGCAGCAAGCCTGAATGCAAAATGTATCGTCACACCGACGGTATCCGGTGCAACAGCCAGAGTGGTATCAAAATTCAGACCGAAAGCACCTATTATCGGAGTGAGCCCAAGTGCGCTGACGCTTCGCAAAATGCAGCTTTACAGAGGCGTATATCCAATCAAATCAATTCAGTTGGAGACGACAGAAGATATTTGTGAAGAGGCTATTAATCTTGTAAGTGCAAAACAAATTGTGGAACCGGGAGACATTGTTGTATTGACAGCAGGAATTCCGGCAAGAAGCGAAGGAATGGCAAAAGAGGGAATAAGCAACATGATGCGTATTGCTGTTGTAGAGTAGAATAAGTGATCATATTACAGGGACAGGAGTTTTTAAGAACACCTGTCCCTGATTGACATTTGCCCTGTCTATATGATACAATATTACAGATTACGGACAGGGTAGAATAGCCGAGACCACTGAAAAGGATATTTATCCAAACAAAAAAGTATATTTTTCAGTAGTTTCGGAAAAACCCGTTCAATGTGTAAAGAAAAAGGAGAAGAATATGTTTAAAAAATTTGAGATGGAATTAGCTGGCAGAACACTTCGTGTAGATGTGGGAAGAGTTGCTGCTCAGGCAAATGGTGCAGCACTGATGCACTATGGGGAGACGGTTGTATTATCAACAGCGACAGCTTCAGAAAAACCGAGAGAAGGAATTGACTTCTTCCCACTCAGTGTTGAATATGAGGAAAAATTATATGCGGTAGGAAAGATTCCGGGAGGATTTAACAAAAGAGAAGGAAAAGCCTCTGAGAATGCAATCCTTACTTCGCGTGTCATCGACAGACCGATGAGACCGTTGTTCCCGAAAGATTACAGAAATGATGTGACGTTGAACAACCTGGTATTATCTGTTGATCCAGATTGCAGTCCGGAACTGACGGCGATGTTGGGATCTGCAATCGCAACAGCAATTTCGGATATTCCGTTTGACGGACCGACTTCCACTACACAGGTTGGTATGATTGACGGAGAGTTTGTATTTAATCCGAATGCCGCTCAGAGAGCAGTATCAGATATGCAGCTTACAGTTGCTTCCACAAGAGACAAAGTAATCATGATTGAGGCAGGAGCAAATGAGGTTCCAGAAGCGAAGATGATCGAAGCTATTTTTGCGGCTCATGAAGTGAATCAGGAAGTGATTAAATTCATCGATACGATCGTTGCGGAATGTGGGAAAGAAAAACATGCTTATACAAGCTGTGCAGTACCGGAAGAACTGTTTGTAGCAATTCGCGAGATTGTAACTCCAGAAGAGATGGAAGTTGCAGTGTTTACTGATGAAAAACAGGTAAGAGAAGAGAATCTTCGTGTAATTAGAGAAAAATTAGAAGAAGCATTTGCGGAAAATGAAGAATGGCTTGAAATTTTGGGAGAAGCATTGTATCAGTACCAGAAGAAAACAGTTCGTAAGATGATCTTAAAAGATCACAAACGTCCGGACGGAAGAGCAATCGATCAGATCAGACCGCTTGCTGCTGAGACAGATATCATTCCGAGAGTACATGGTTCTGCTATGTTTACACGTGGACAGACACAGATTTGTACAATCACAACACTGGCACCTTTGTCAGAGGCTCAGAGAATTGATGGGCTGGATGAGGCAGAGACTTCAAAAAGATATATGCACCACTATAACTTCCCGTCATACTCAGTTGGAGAGACAAAACCATCAAGAGGACCGGGACGCCGTGAGATTGGGCATGGAGCACTTGCGGAAAGAGCACTTGTGCCGGTACTTCCGACAGAAGAAGAATTTCCATATGCAATCCGTACTGTTTCTGAGACATTTGAGTCAAATGGTTCTACTTCACAGGCAAGTATCTGCGCATCTAGTATGTCACTGATGGCGGCAGGTGTACCGATCAAATCAGCTGTTGCAGGTATCTCAGCAGGTCTTGTAACAGGTGATACAGACGATGATTATCTTGTGCTTACAGATATTCAGGGATTAGAAGATTTCTTTGGGGATATGGACTTTAAGGTTGCAGGTACACACAAAGGTATCACAGCAATTCAGATGGATATCAAGATTCATGGTTTGACAAGACCGATTATTGAAGAGGCGATTGCTCGCACAAAACAGGCAAGAACTTATATCTTAGATGAGGTAATGGCAAAGACAATTGAACAGCCAAGACCGGAAGTTGGACCGTATGCACCGAAGATCCGTCAGATGCAGATTGATCCTGCAAAGATTGGTGATGTTGTCGGACAGCGTGGTAAGACAATCAATGCAATTATTGAGCAGACAGGTGTGAAGATTGATATTACAGATGAAGGTTCGGTATCTGTATGTGGTGTTGACGCACAGAAGATGGACGAGGCGATGAAGATGATTGCAACGATTGTGACAGATTTTGAGGCTGGACAGATATTTGAAGGAAAAGTTGTAAGCATCAAAGAGTTTGGCGCATTTATCGAATTTGCACCGGGAAAAGAAGGAATGGTTCATATTTCTAAAATTTCTAAAGAAAGAATCAAACATGTGGAAGATGTTCTCACACTGGGAGACAAAGTAAAAGTAGTTTGTCTTGGAAAAGATAAGATGGGAAGAATCAGCTTCAGCATGAAAGACGTTGTAGAAGAATAGAATAAAAGTTAAAAAGAGTTTTCAGTGATGAAAGCTCTTTTTTTGTACTAATTTTGGAACTTGTTCATATACTGTCTAAAGAGGTGAGATGAATGGAGGATATGAAAAAAAAGAATCAGAAAAAGCAGATTATACGAGTGCTTTCGGAATCGGTACAAAAGATTATCGAGCAGGAAAGAATGGATTTTTCAGAACTACAGGAGATACGTTTGAGGATAGGACAGCCTGTGACTGTGCTGTATCAAAATGAGGAACTGATTTTACCGACGATGTATTCCGAGAAAAAAAGGCTCGGGAAACAGGAAATGAAAGAGACGATAGAGCATATCAGTAATTATTCACTTTATGCGTATGAGCATGAATTAAAACAGGGATTTATCACGATTGAAGGAGGACACAGAGTGGGAATGGCGGGACAGGTAATTATGGAAGGGGGAAAAATAAAGAACATGAAGTATATTTCTTCGATTAATATTCGAGTATCACATGAGGTTTTGGACTGCGCAAACAAGATATTTCCCTATATTACATATAATAAACAGATGTATCATACATTGATTATATCACCGCCAAGATGTGGTAAGACAACACTGCTAAGAGATGTGATACGGCAGATTTCTGATGGAAACCGTTGGATTAAAGGCTGTACAGTCGGAGTGGTAGATGAGCGTTCGGAGCTTGGCGGCTGTTATCTTGGAGTCATACAGAATAATCTTGGGATGAGGACGGATATTTTAGACAGGTGTCCGAAAGCGGATGGTATGATCATGCTGATTCGTTCAATGGCGCCACAGGTGGTGGCTGTAGACGAAATCGGTGCGAAGGAAGATGTGCATGCGATTGAGTATGCAATGCACTGTGGGTGCAAAATGTTGGCGACAGCACATGGGGATTCTATGGAAGAAATTTGCAAAAAACCTATTTTTGAAAAATTGATCAGGGAAAAAAGATTTGAGCGCTATGTCATCTTAAGCAACCGATACAGACTTGGAGGGATTGAGGCGGTCTATGATGAAAACGGAGATTTAATTTATCGAGAAGCGTGAGCTTAGAAGGAGGAGGCTTTGTGCAAAAAATTATTGGAGCAATCTTGATCATTCTGGCAAGTGGAGGAATCGGAGTGACAAAAGGACTTGAGCTACAAAAGTATTTGAGAGAACTGGAACTGCTAAAGCAGTTGTTTTGGATGCTGAAAAGAGAAATCCAATATACGAAAGCCCCTTTTTCGGAAGCGTTTTCTCACATTGGAAGGCGCATGGAAGGAGCGCAAGGCGAATGGCTGCTCTATTTGGCAAAGCAGATAGAAGAAAAAGCAGGAGCTACCTTCTTTGAGTTGTGGACAGAGTCAATTGACCGTTGTCTGATAAAGTCGCAGTTAAAAAACAAGGATAAGGAAGAACTGAAAGCAATCGGAATGCAGATGGGGTATTTAGATGAGCAGATGCAGCTGGGGACAATTGATTTGTATTTGGAACAGCTTTCGTTCGTAATTCAAAAGACGAGAGAGGAACTGGTTATGAAAAAGCGACTATGTAACTGTCTTGGTGTGATGGGGGGAATTTTCCTTGTAATTATTCTGATATAAGTGGAGGCGAAGATGAGTGTAAATTTAATTTTTAAAATTGCTGCTGTGGGAATATTAGTCTCGGTTCTGAGTCAGGTATTAAAACATAGTGGGAGAGAAGAACAGGCATTTTTGACAAGCTTTGCAGGACTTTTACTCGTGCTGTTTTGGATTGTTCCTTATATTTATGAACTATTTGAATCGATCAAGAGACTGTTTTCATTATAGGGGTGTTTTTAATGAGTATTGTACAAGCCGGGGTTCTTGGAGTGATGGGTGCGCTTCTTGCAGTCCAATTCAAAAATGGAAAAACAGAATATGGAATTTATATGAGTGTGGCAATCAGTGTTTTTATTTTTTTGAGCATTGTCGGACGATTGGAAGAGATTATTAATACCATAAGGCAGATTAGTGGGCACATTAACATGGATACCTCTTATATTGCAACCTTGATCAAGATGCTCGGTGTTACTTATATCGCAGAATTTGCTTCGGGGATCTGTCGGGATACCGGATATCAGACAATTGCTTCTCAGATTGAGATTTTTGGAAAACTGACCATTCTGGTCATGAGTCTTCCTGTTTTACTTGCCCTGCTTCAGACGATACAGGAATTTTTGTCATGAGAGGGAAAGGAATAATACTCTGTATTTTTATAGTGATTTTGGGTTGCTTTTTTTCTCCGCGAACGGTCTATGCGACAGAAATCCGAGACAAGGACGAGCAAGCTGAACTTCAGAAAGAGGCGGAGGAAACAATTTGGAAAGAATTTGAATTCTCAGAGATTGAAGATTTGCTGGATGATATTTTCCCGGAGAAGAAAACAGACTTCCAAGATTTGATAAAAAAGATGTTAAGTGGACAGACTGAACCTTCGCTGCAAGTGATTGGTGAAATGATATCGGATCAATTTTTTTACGAATGGAAGAGCAGCAAAGCGGGAATGGTACACATTCTCCTGATTGTGATTGTGGCGGCAGTATTTACTAATTTTTCCAATGTATTTCAGAATCAGCAGATATCAGAAATCAGCTTTTACGTATTATATCTGCTTTTGATCACAATCGGGCTTAATTCGTTTCGTATTTTGATCGTGTCGGCAAGTGAGAATCTGGAGCGCCTGATCGGGTTTATGAAAGTGCTTGGACCTGTCTACTTTCTGGCGGTCGCTTTTGCGGCAGGAAGCAGCACTTCCATTTTGTTTTACAACCTGGTATTGCTCTTGATTTATCTGGTTGAGCTTGTTATTTTGAATTTTTTGATTCCATTTGTACAAGTCTACATTGTGGTAAAAGTTATGAATAATTTGTCGGAGGAAGACTATCTTTCTAAATTTGCAGAGCTTTGCGAGACGGTGATCGCATGGACGTTAAAGACACTGCTTGCGGGAGTGACAGGGGTAAACATTATACAGGGACTTTTAAGTCCGGCAATTGACTCACTGAAAAGAAGTGTGGTGGGAAGAAGCGCGGAGGCGATACCGGTTGTAGGTGATGCAATCGGAGGGGTGACGGAGGTGATGCTAGGGACCGCAGTATTGATTAAGAATGGAATCGGAGTTGCAGGAGCATTGGTCTGTATTGGAATCTGTCTGGTTCCGATTATACAGATGGCAGTAGTGACCCTGCTCTATAAATTGATTGCCGCAATGATACAACCTGTTTCGGATAAGAGAATAGTAGGCTGTATCAGCAGCATCGCAGATGGATCTCAGATGCTGCTTCGTATTATATTTACGACGGGGGTGCTTTTTTTATTGACAATCGCAGTAGTGACAGCGACCACTATGGCAGGTTAGGAGGGAAAAATTGATTGCGTTTTTTTATCAATGGCTGCAGAATATTGCGTTTTATCTGATTTTGATTACAGCCATCATTCAAATTATTCCGAATCACAGCTACAAAAAGTATATTCGTTTTTTTACCGGATTGATTCTGATCGTGATGCTTTCAGAACCAATCATGAAGGCAATCGGAATGCAGACGACATTTTCGGAATTGTATCATAATGCCTCATATCAGCAAAAGATCAGGGAAATCGAAGAGGCGACCAAGTATCTGGAGGGAATGTCGCTTGAAGATGTAGGAAAAGAAGAGACAGATGAAATCGAGGTGGAGGAGATTCAGATTGAAAACTAAGTTTGAATGGAAACTAAAAAAAAATCAATTGATGCTCACGCTTTTGGTGGGGATTCTTCTGATTGTCATTGCAATGCCGGTAAAAAAGACAAAGACAAAAGATGTGCCTGTCGAGGCGGGAACAGAAAACAGTTATGAAGATGAGTACGAAGAAGCGGTGGAGAGGAAACTAGAAGAGGTGTTGCGGGAAGTAGAGGGGGTGGGAAACGTAAAGGTGATGGTGACGTTTCAGTCTTCATCGGAAAAAATTATTGAAAAGGATCAGGCGACAAACAGTCAGACTGTAACAGAGAGCGACAAACAGGGAGGAAAACGCGAAACAAAGGAAGCGCAGGACAGTGAGGCGACAGTGTACAACAGCATGTCCGGAGGTGAGCAGACACCGTATGTAACAAAAGAAGTCAACCCAAAAGTGGAAGGGGTTGTCGTCATTGCAGAAGGGGGTGGAAATGCAGTAGTCATAAAAAATATTACAGAAGCAATCCAAGCATTATTTGATGTAGACACGCATAAAATTAAAGTAATGAAACGAAATCAAACAAATTAGGAGGAGTTACATTTTGAAACGTCTATTCAAGAAAAACCAGATTATTATCACAACACTCGCGATTATGATTGCGGTTGCCGGATACCTGAACTATTCCGGTCGCATTTTTGGCGAGTCAGGAAAAGCAGAGGCGACAAATGGTGAACTTGCAAATCAGGAGCTGCTTGACATTACTTCGGAAGACGGAGCGCAAGAAACTGCCGGTGATATTGAAAGTCAGGATCAGGAAGTGGCAGACGGAACGGTGGAAGGAACGCCGGGAGAAGCAGTGCTTACCAATGGAGATGTGACAGGAGTTGTTGCGGAAGCGAAGGTGACAAGAGAGCAGGTGCGTGCAAAAAATAAAGAAACTTTGCTTGAGATTATAGATAACACAAATTTGTCAGATGAACAGAAACAAGATGCGATCAACCAGATGATTGCGATGACGGAACTTGCGGAAAAAGAGGCTGCGGTTGAGACGATGCTTGCATCGAAAGGGTTTTCAGATACCGTGGTAAGTCTGACGGCGGAGACAGCTGACGTGGTAGTAAACAGTGCGGAACTGACAGATGCTAACCGTGCCCAGATTGAGGACATTATCACAAGAAAAGCAGAAATCGCTCCGGAAAATATTGTCATCACACCGATATACAGTAAAGACAGTGCGCAAAAAGAGACAGAGAAAAATTCTGAGAATGAATAGATTTTTGTTTGCAGAGAGATATTACTTGTGATAGACTAAATAAGTATGTATAGAATAATAAAAAACAGGAGATTATTATGTCAGGAATTACAGATGAGATAAAGAAAAGAAGAACATTTGCGATCATATCGCATCCCGATGCAGGAAAGACAACGTTGACGGAAAAGTTTTTATTATATGGTGGTGCAATCAATCAGGCAGGTTCAGTGAAAGGAAAAGCGACTGCCAAGCATGCGGTGTCGGACTGGATGGAGATTGAAAAAGAAAGAGGTATCTCGGTCACTTCCTCCGTGCTCCAATTCAACTATGATGGATATTGCATCAATATTTTGGATACGCCGGGACATCAGGATTTCTCGGAAGATACTTATCGTACATTGATGGCGGCAGATTCTGCCGTCATGGTTATTGATGCATCGAAAGGTGTGGAGGCGCAGACGAGAAAATTGTTCAAAGTATGTGTGATGCGTCATATTCCGATTTTTACATTTATCAATAAAATGGACCGTGAGGCAAGAGATACGTTTGATCTGTTGGACGAGATCGAAAAGGAACTTGGAATTGCGACATGTCCAGTCAATTGGCCGATTGGTTCCGGAAAAGAATTTAGAGGTGTATATGACAGGGAACACCGGGAGATAGAGTTATTTTCCGATACACAAAAAGGAACTTCTATTGGGGAAGTAAAAAAGATCGCATTGGATGACCCGTCGGTGGAGACAATGATCAGTGAAGAACAGCTGGCTCAGCTTACGGATGAAGTGGAACTGTTAGATGGTGCAAGTGCGGAATTTGATATGGAACTTGTGAGCAAAGGAGAATTGTCGCCGGTATTTTTTGGATCGGCTCTTACAAACTTTGGTGTGGAGACATTTCTTCAGCATTTTCTTCAGATGACAAGCTCTCCCCTTCCGAGAATCTCGAATAAAGGAGTTATTGATCCTATGACAGAAAAGGAATTTTCCGCATTTGTATTTAAGATTCAGGCAAATATGAATAAGGCTCACCGTGACAGAATCGCGTTTATGAGAATATGTTCCGGAGAATTCGAAGCTGGAATGGATGTGTTTCATATTCAGGGTGGGAAAAAAGTGAGACTTTCTCAGCCACAGCAGATGATGGCAAGTGAAAGAAAAATGATCGAAAAAGCATACGGTGGAGATATCATTGGTGTGTTCGACCCGGGAATTTTTTCAATTGGAGATACGCTTACCAATTCTCCTGAGAAATTTGCATACGAAGGAATTCCGACTTTTGCACCGGAGCACTTTGCCAGAGTTCGCCAGGTGGATACGATGAAACGTAAGCAGTTCATCAAGGGAATCAATCAGATCGCACAGGAAGGTGCAATCCAAATTTTTCAGGAATATAATACCGGTATGGAGGAAATTATAGTAGGTGTGGTAGGTGTCCTGCAATTTGATGTGTTAAAATACCGTTTGGAAAATGAATACAATGTGGAGATTCGAATGGATACGCTGCCATATGAACATATCCGCTGGATCGAGAATAAAGAAATTGACTTAGATAAAATTGTGGGTACTTCTGATATGAAGAAGATTAAGGACTTAAAAGACAGACCGCTTTTATTGTTTGTGAACAGCTGGAGCATACGTATGACACTGGAGCGCAACGAAGGGCTGGAGTTATCTGAGTTCGGAAAATAGTTTACAAATTTCCCTATTTGCAAACGGATATAAATTTGTTATAATAACAGGAGATAATTCCATCTCTTGGCAAGAGACGGCAATCCAGACTAGGAGGTTTTGAATCATGGGAAAAGACGAAAGAAATAGTTATACAATAAAGGCAGATGATAATCTTGGAGAAGTACAGATTGCAGATGAGGTTGTTGCAATCATTGCAGGGCTTGCAGCTATGGAAGTGGAAGGTGTCGCTTCGATGGCAGGGAATGCAACGAGAGAACTGATCAGCAAGCTTGGAATGAAATCTTTATCCAAAGGTGTGAAAGTAGATGTGCTTGAAGGTGTAGTGACAGTTGCGCTGGCGCTGAATTTGAAGTATGGCTACAGCATCATGGATGTTTCTGCCAAGGTACAGGAGAAAGTAAAAGCTTCGATTGAGAATATGACAGGTTTGACAGTTGCAGATGTGAATATTCGTGTAGCTGGAGTGGACATGGAAAACTAGATCTGTGAAGACAGAATGGGAATCAGAGTGGAGTTTTAGCTCCACTCTTTTTGGTTGCCAAGAGGGAATCACATGTAGTATAATAATCAATAATGCAAAAAAATAGAAAATCCAAAGAATAAAGAGGTAGAAAAATGAATAGATCAGAACTTAGAGAACATATTTTTAGAATGTTATTCCGTATAGAATTTAACAGCGAAGAAGAGATGAAAGAACAAGAAGACCTCTACTTTGAATTGCTTGGCGAGACTGACGAACAGGATAAGACTTATATTTTGAATAAATATAAAGCTGTTGTCGACAAAAAAGAAGAGATTGATGGACTTTTGAATGAGTATACAACAGGCTGGAAGACATCTCGTATGAATCGGGTAGATCTGACAATTTTAAGACTTGCGGTTTATGAGATGAAATGGGATGAGGAAGTTCCGACCGGTGTGGCAATCAATGAGGCGGTAGAACTCGCAAAGAAATACAGCAGTGATGAAGGTCCTTCGTTTGTCAATGGTGTGCTGGCAAAGCTGGCGGAATAAGGTGATATGATGCGCAATGTGTATTCTGTTGGACAGGTCAATGCCTATATCAAGAATATGTTTACACAGGATTTTATGCTGAACCGGATTTATGTGAAAGGGGAAGTGTCAAATTGTAAATATCATACGTCCGGGCATATTTACTTTTCACTGAAGGATGAGTCCGGGATGATCGCATGTATTATGTTTGCAGGACAGAGAGGCGGTTTGCCATTTCGGATGCGGGAAGGACAGCAGGTAATTGTGCTTGGCAATATAACCACATACGAGAGAGATGGGAAATATCAGCTCTATGCAAAAGAGATTATTCTAGATGGAGCCGGAGCACTTTATGAGAGATTCGAGGCATTGAAACAGGAACTGGGCGAGATGGGAATGTTTGCCGAGGAGTACAAGCAGCCGATTCCGAAGTTTGCAAGAACAATCGGCGTTGTGACGGCGCCTACAGGCGCGGCGATTCGGGATATTATCAATGTTGCAGGCAGAAGAAACCCGTATGTGCAGTTACTCTTATACCCTGCATTGGTTCAGGGAGAAGGGGCGGCTGCAAGTATTGTAGAAGGAATTGCGGCGCTTGAAAAAAAAGGAGTAGATTTGATCATTGTAGGGCGCGGCGGTGGTTCTATAGAAGATCTTTGGGCGTTTAATGAAGAAATTGTTGCGAGAGCTATTTTTGAATGCCGGATTCCGGTTATTTCAGCGGTGGGGCATGAGACGGACACAACTATCGCAGATTATGTGGCAGATTTGCGGGCGCCAACGCCTTCTGCGGCGGCTGAACTTGCGGTGTTTGAATATGAGACATTTTTAAACGGAGTTGAAGAATATCGAATAAAGATACGTAAAGCAATACATCAGAAAGCAGAATGGGAAAAGATAAAAACCGGGCAGTATGCATTGAAATTAAAGTATCTGCATCCGCAAAATAAACTGCGGGACAAACAGCAAAGAACGGTGGAATTGGAAGAGCGGCTCAGACAGACAATGGAAAGAAAGATTGACGATAAAAAACGCCGATTTGGTTTTTATATCGAACGTATGAAAGGACTTTCGCCGCTGGCAAAGCTGAATCAGGGATTTGCTTATGTATCAACGGAAAATGGCAAAGTGGTGAAGACAATCGCAGATACGGCAAATGGAGAGACACTGAATGTATATGTGACAGACGGTGTGATCAAAGCAAGAGTAGAAGATACGCATAAGGAGGAACATTGTGGAAGCAGAAAATAAAAAAGATCAGACTCTGGAGGACGTATTTGAACAGTTAGATGAAGTAGTAAAAAAATTAGAGGGAGAAGCTGTTTCGCTTGAGGATTCTTTTCAATTGTATCATGAAGGAATGGAATTGCTGAAGATATGTAATGATAAGATTGAGACGATTGAGAAAAAAGTAATGATATTGGATAAAGATGGTGAAGAGCATGAATTTTAAGGAAGAAAGAATCGGAAAAATAACAGCGATAGAACAGATTTTAAAAAAATATCTGCCGGTCAAAGAAGGTCTCCAAAAAGAGATCATGGAGGCGATGGAGTATAGTCTTCTAGCCGGTGGAAAACGTCTCCGGCCGATGCTGATGAGAGAGACATATGTATTGTTTGGCGGTGATGAGGAACTTATTGAGCCGTTTATGGCAGCGATTGAGATGATTCACACGTATTCACTTGTACATGATGATCTTCCGGCGATGGACAATGATGACTACCGCAGAGGGAGAAAGACTACACATGTTGTGTACGGTGAGGCAATGGGGATTCTGGCGGGAGATGCACTTCTTAATTTTGCCTTTGAGACGGCTGTAAAGGCGTTTGCAATGTGTCCGCAAAAGAGCATAGAGATTGGTCAGGCGATGAGAATCCTTTCTGAGAAAGCTGGAATTTACGGCATGATCGGGGGACAGGTAGTCGATGTCAAGAGTGCAGGACAAGCTGTTTCCAAAGAAGTGTTGGATTTTATTTATGAGCTGAAGACAAGTGCTCTGATCGAGTGTGCTATGATGATCGGAGCGGTGCTTGCCGGCGCTTCTGAGACAGAAGTGCAAAAGATAGAACAGATTGCAAAATATGTGGGAGTCGCTTTTCAGATACAGGATGATATTTTGGATGTGACAAGCACGGTGGAAGTGCTTGGAAAGCCAATTCACAGCGATGAAAAGAATGAAAAGACGACATATGTGACGTTGCTTGGAATTGAAAACGCAAAGGAGGCTGTGGAGAGCCTTTCCATGGAAGCGATTCATTTATTACACAGCATTTCAGGGGAAAATCAGTTTTTGGAGATGCTTTTAAAAGAATTAATTTACAGAGAAAAATAAAAGGGGTGCTCTTATGGTATTGGAGCGAATTCAAAAAGAAGATGATATTAAAAAACTAAAGGAAAGTGAATTAGATACGCTGGCAGAAGAGATTCGTCAGTTTTTGGTTGAAAAGATCAGTAAAACGGGAGGACATCTGGCTTCCAATCTAGGTGTAGTGGAACTGACGATGGCGATGCATTTGGCGTTTTCACTTCCGAAAGATAAAATTATATGGGATGTGGGACATCAGGCATATACACATAAGATTTTAACAGGAAGAAAAGCAGGATTTGATGATCTGCGTAAGTACGGGGGGATGAGCGGTTTCCCGAAACGAAAAGAAAGTGCATGTGATGCATTTGATACGGGACACAGTTCTACTTCAATCTCGGCAGGACTGGGATATGTGGAGGCAAGAGAGATACTGAAAGAAGATTATCAGGTCATCTCAGTGATCGGAGACGGTTCTCTGACCGGAGGTATGGCTTATGAAGCGTTGAATAACGCCTCTCATCTGAAGAGCAATTTTATTATTGTATTAAACGATAATCGGATGTCGATTTCTGAAAATGTCGGAGGAATGTCGAACTATCTGGATGGAATCCGCACAGCACATGCCTATACAGATTTGAAGAAAAATGTAGAAAAGACATTACAGAAAGTGCCGTGTGTTGGAGATCAGATCGTGTCACATATTCGAAAGACAAAAAACAGTATCAAGCAATTGTTTGTACCTGGGATGTTGTTTGAAGATATGGGAATCACTTATCTGGGTCCTGTCGACGGTCATGATATCAAAAAATTATATAAAATTTTTCAGGAAGCAAAGAAGATTGACCATGCTGTGCTTGTCCATGTCTTGACAGAAAAAGGAAAAGGATATCTTCCGGCGGAAAAGATGCCTTCCAAATTTCATGGGACAGGTCCGTTTGATATTGCCACTGGACAGCAGAAATCTTCTGGTGACAAAGACACATATACCGATGTTTTTGCAAAGGTGATGTACAGGATGGGAAAAGAGGAGCCAAAGCTTGTTGCAATCACTGCAGCAATGAAAGACGGGACGGGTCTGACACCGTTTGCAAAGAAATATCCGGACAGATTTTTTGATGTCGGAATTGCAGAAGAGCATGCGGTTACTTTTGCAGCAGGACTTGCAGCAGCAGGGCTAAAACCTGTATTTGCTGTATATTCTTCCTTTTTACAGAGAGGGTATGATCAAATGATACATGATGTCTGTCTGCAAAATTTGCCGGTCGTCTTTGCGGTAGATCGGGCGGGACTTGTCGGAAATGACGGGGAGACACATCAGGGACTGTTTGATCTTGCATATTTAAGCGGAATCCCGAATATGACAGTGATGTCCCCGAAAAATAAATGGGAGTTTGCGGATATGATCCGGTTTGCAATCGAATTTCACGGACCGATCGCCATCAGATATCCAAGGGGAGCGGCGTATGACGGACTGCAGGAATTCCGGGAGCCGATCGTATATGGGAAAAGTGAAGTTATTTATGAGGAACAGGACATCGCAGTTTTTGCTGTTGGGCATATGATGGAGACTGCGGAGGCAGTGTGTGCGCAGCTAAGAGAAAGAGGATATCATTGCAGTCTGATCAATGTGCGCTTTGTCAAACCATTTGATCAGGATATCCTGAAACAGATGAGCAGAGCACACAGACTTTTTGTGTCAATTGAGGAAGGCCTTTTAGATGGCGGATATGGCGAGAAAATTGCCAATTATGCTGCAAGAGAAAGAATGGATGTCTGCGTATTGCAAAATGGTATTCAGGATGAATATGTGGAACATGGTAATGTGGAGTTGTTGAGAAAAGAAGTGCATCTGGATGCGGATTCGATTGTTGAGAAAATTGTTGCAACATATGACGCATTGAAATGAAGATGATTTAGGAGAGTATATGAAAGAACGATTAGATGTATTACTGGTAAAAAGGAATTTAGCAGAGTCCAGAGAAAAGGCAAAGGCGATCATTATGTCCGGTAATGTGTTTGTGGAAGGACAAAGAGAGGATAAAGCAGGGACAACATTTTCGGATGAAGTGCAGATTGAGATTAAAGGGCATACGCTTCCGTATGTCAGCCGTGGAGGCTTGAAGCTTGAAAAGGCAGTTGCCAATTTTGACGTCTGTCTGGAAGGGAAAGTCTGCACGGACGTGGGCGCTTCGACTGGTGGTTTTACAGACTGTATGCTGCAAAACGGGGCAAGAAAAGTGTTTGCCATTGATGTCGGAAAAGGACAGCTTGCGTGGAAATTAAGACAGGATGATCGTGTTATCTGCATGGAGAAGACAAATATCCGTTATGTGACACCGGAGGATCTGGGAGAAGAAATTGATTTTTCTTCGATTGATGTCTCCTTTATTTCACTTACAAAGGTATTGCTTCCGATTCGGAATTATCTGAAAGAGGATGGTCAGATCGTGGCACTGATCAAGCCGCAGTTTGAGGCTGGAAGAGAAAAGGTAGGAAAGAAGGGTGTAGTACGTGAAAAAAGTACGCACTATGAAGTGATTGAGATGGTGCTGTCCTATGCACTGTCTATCGGATTTTCAGTGCTAAATCTTGACTTTTCTCCAATCAAAGGTCCGGAAGGAAATATCGAATATCTTGTGCATTTGCAGAAAACAGAACAGACAGATACAATCGAACACGTGGAGATTGACTGGAAGCAGATTGTGGAGAATGCCTTTTCCACATTGGCAAAATAAAAATAGAGGATAGAAGATGGATAAGTTTTATATCATTACAAACCAAAGCAAAGACAGGGAGCTTGTGACAACACATCGGATTCAACGATATATCGAACAGCATGGCAGACAGTGTATTGTAGCGTCAGATGGTAAGAGTGTGCCAAAGGATACGGAATGCGTCCTGGTACTTGGCGGCGATGGAACTTTAATTCGTGCTGCAAGAGAATTGCGTACCTGCAAAGCACCGCTTCTTGGGATTAATTTGGGAACGCTTGGGTATTTGACGGAAGTGGAAGTGCAAAATATTGAGCAGGCACTGGAGCAGCTTTTTGAAGAGACTCCGGAGATTGAGGCAAGAATGATGCTCAAAGGAGTTCTGAATAAAGGTCAGGAAGATGTAGCGCTCAATGATATTGTTGTGGGAAGAGCAGGAGCTCTTCGGATCATTCATTTTAATATTTACGTGAATGGAGAACTTTTGAATTCATATCAGGCGGATGGAGTGATTATTTCTACCCCAACCGGCTCGACCGGATATAATTTGTCTGCCGGTGGTCCGATTGTAGAGCCTACCGCATCTATGATTGTTGTGACACCAATCTGCTCTCACGCCTTAAATACAAGAAGTATTGTGCTGTCGGCTGAGGATGAGATTGTTGTGGAGATTGGAAAAGGAAGAGATAACCGGACAGAGATTGCAGCAGTTTCGTTTGATGGAGAACAGACAATTGAAATATATACAGGGGATCAGATTGTCATAAGAAGGGCGGAAGATACCACGAAACTTTTTAAGCTGAGCAAAATAAGCTTTTTAGAGACGTTGAGGAAAAAGATGAAAGGAAGCTGAAAAAATGAAGGGAAAAAGACATGCAAAAGTAGTTGAGCTCATCAATAAGCATAATATAGAGACACAGGAGGAGCTGGCAGAGCGCTTGAATCAGGAAGGATTTCAGGTGACACAGGCAACAGTTTCCAGAGATATCAGAGACCTGAAGCTGACAAAGGTTCCAACTGAGGGCGGAAGACAGAAATATACGATTTTGAAGACACCTGAAACGGCGATGAGCGAGAAATATATGAGGGTTTTAAAGGACGGATATGTTTCCATGGACATGGCTCAAAATATACTGGTGATCAAAACTGTTTCCGGCATGGCAATGGCAGTGGCGGCGGCAATTGACGCGATGAATTGGAATGAAGTGGTCGGTTGTATTGCAGGAGATGACACGATTATGTGTGCAATACGGACGACAGATGATACAGTGAACGTGATGGACAAAATCAGAAAAATTGTAATGTAAGACAAGATGTGTCAAAAGAGAGTCTGGGAGAAAGAATATGTTACATAATTTGTATGTGAAAAATCTTGCATTGATTGATGAGATTGAAGTGGAATTTACAAAGGGGCTGAATATTTTGACAGGGGAGACAGGCGCCGGGAAATCAATTATTCTTGGTTCTGTCAATCTTGCATTGGGAGGAAAATATTCCGCTGATATCATACGAAAGAGTGCAGAATATGGATATGTGGAACTAACATTTTTTGTGGAAAATAAGACACAGGCGGAGGCGCTGAAAAGAAAAGATATTTTCCCGGAAGATGGAGTCGTTGTTCTTAGCAGAAAACTTATGAGTAAGAGAAGTATCAGTAAGATCAATGGCGAGACGGTTCCGATTGCGCTTTTAAAAGAAGCAGCGTCGATTTTAATCGATATTCATGGACAGCATGAGCACCAGTCCCTGCTCTATAAAAAAAATCATCTGACAATTTTAGATGCATTTGCAAAAGAGAACATTAAGCAGGTGAAAGAAAAGCTTGCAAAGGCTTATTTGATTTACAAAGAGCAGAAAGAAGAGCTTGAAGAGGCGTTGACAGATGAAAAGGAACGCAATAAGGAGATCGGGTTCTTAGAGTTTGAAATTCAGGAGATCAGACAGGCGAAGCTTTCAAGACAGGAGGATGAGACACTGGAGGAAACATATCGCCGGATGACGAATGGAAAGAAAATCGTGGGAAATTTGGAAGAGGCATATGAGTACACCGGTGGAACGAACTCAGAGACGGCAAGCGAGGCAATCAGCAGGGCGCTTCGTTGTATGCAGGAGGCGGCAGGCTGCGATGAGCAGGCACAGGATATGTTTCAGCAGCTTGCGGAGATAGATAGTCTTTTGAATGATTTTAACCGAGAATTGTCAGACTACAAAATGTCCTTTGATTTTTCGGAAGAGACGTTTTTTGAAGTGGAGACACGATTGAATGAGATCAATCGTTTGAAGGCAAAATATGGAAATTCTATTGAAGAGATTTTAGAATATTGTGATAAAAAAGAGGAAAGGCTATTAAAACTGCAGGATTATGATGCGTATCTGGCGCAGTTACAAAAAAAAGTGGAAGAGACCGAAGCAGAAGTAAAACACTATTCTAACCAGTTGTCTTTACTGCGGAAAGAAGAAGCCGTAAAGCTTGCAGAAGCGATTCGAAAAGGGCTTCGAGATCTGAATTTTTTAGATACGCAGTTTGAAATTGTGTTTCGTGAGCTTGGGACTTATACAGTTCAGGGGACAGATGAAGTTGAATTTATGATTTCCATGAATCCCGGAGAACCGGTGAGAGCGCTCGGCGATGTTGCATCGGGAGGAGAGCTGTCAAGAATCATGCTCGCAATTAAAAGTGTGATGGCTGAGAAAGACCAGATAGAGACATTGATCTTTGATGAGATTGATGTGGGAATCAGCGGAAGAACCGCTCAGAAGGTTTCTGAAAAGATGTCTTTTATCGGACGAAATCATCAGGTGATCTGCATTACCCATCTTGCGCAGATTGCAGCGATGGCGGATGCACATTACGCGATTGAAAAGCAGGTGGAGGATGGTGTCACAAAAAGTAAAATTTTCCGATTAAGTAAAGAACAGGAAATTGAAGAGCTTGCCAGAATTCTTGGAGGTGCAAAGATTACAGATACTGTTATGCAAAGTGCAGCTGAGATGAAAGAATTGGCAGAACGTACAAAATAATACCAGAGTGAAAAAAAGAGAATATCACATACTAAAACAGATGCATTTTGCATCTGTTTTTTTAGCAGGAGGACATGTGATATGAAAAAACGCTGGTATAGAAGATTTTTAATAATGGTATTGTTGTTTGGCCTGTTTGTGGGAGGCGGATTTAGTATACGGAATGCAAAACAGATGTATTCTAAGGAAGAAGTCAGCGCAAAAGCGGCATCCGGTGATCTGTTGATACCGGGTGGAATGCCCATTGGCATTTATATGGAGACAGATGGTGTAATGGTTCTTGGAACAGAAGCGCTTGAAGGGCTTGACGGATTGAATTATGAACCGGCCAAACATCTGGTAAAGGCAGGGGATTACATTGTTGGTATCAATGAAAAGCCGGTTGCAAATAAAAAAGAATTGCTGGAGGAAATAAAGAATCTTACATCTGAGGAAGTGATACTGAAAGTGCGAAGAAAAGAGGAAGTAATTGAGGTAAAGATGAAACCGGTAAAAGTGACTGAAAAAGAATATAAGCTCGGAATTTGGGTAAGAGATAACGCGCAGGGACTTGGCACCATCACATTTTTGACTGGGAACAGCGAATTTGGAGCATTGGGACACGGAATTCATGATGTGGATACAAATGAGCTGCTCGATATTACGGATGGCACATTATACGAGACGAGTATAAAAGATATTCAAAAGGGAGAAAGTGGAAATCCGGGCGGCATGGAAGGGATTATCGTCTATAACCGCTATAATATATTAGGGAAAATTGCAAAAAACACAGAGGCGGGAATTTATGGAACCGTAGATAAGATTGACGCTCTGTTTGCCGAACAGACACCGATGACAATTGGAAAGAAAGAAGAGATACAGACAGGGGATGCCTTTATTCGCTGTGCGGTGGATGGAACTGTGAGAGATTATCAGATAAAAATTACAAAAGTAGACTTATTTTGTAAGGAAGTGAACAAGGGAATTGTGCTGGAAGTCACAGACCCTGAATTGTTGGATCTGACTGGGGGAATTGTTCAGGGAATGAGTGGCAGCCCAATCATACAGAACGGAAAACTTGTCGGAGCAGTAACTCACGTGTTTGTACAAGATGCGACAAAAGGATACGGAATATTTATAGAGAATATGTTGAAAAATATAGAATAGAAAGAGAAATGTCGAAATATTACGACGACATTCGCTTGCACGCCAAAATGACGGAAGATATAATAGGATTTGTGATTGAAAACAGAGATTAAGAGTGTAGGAGGACAATAAAGTGGGACGGTTAAACGTGGCAATTGCTGATGATAATGAGCGGATTTTGAACATTTTGGAGGAAATTGTAAATAATGACGAGGAATTGACACTTGTCGGAAAGGCTGATAATGGAGAAGATATGTATCATATCATAAAAAATAAGGAGCCGGATGTCGTATTATTAGATCTGATCATGCCGAAAATGGACGGTTTAAGTGTCATGGAACTTGTACAGGAGGATAGAAACTTAAAAAAAATGCCAGATTTTATTATCATAACAGCAATTGGACAGGAACGAATTACAGAAGACGCCTTTAAAAGAGGGGCAAGCTACTACATCATGAAACCGTTTAACAATGAAATGGTATTAAACAGAATCAAACATACACACAGAGAAATACAATATGAAAAGACGCCCGTGGGAAATATTTCCGAATGCAGAAGAGAGATTGACGAAGAAAGTTTGGAGAGTCGTGTGACAAATATGATTCATGAAATCGGAATACCGGCACATATCAAAGGATATCACTATTTGCGTGATGCGATTATGATGGCTGTGGAAGATATGGATGTACTGAACGCGATCACGAAAATACTGTATCCGACAGTGGCGAAGAAATATCGTACAACATCAAGCAGAGTAGAACGTGCAATTCGACATGCGATTGAGGTGGCTTGGAGCAGAGGAAAACTAGATATTTTAGATGACTTGTTTGGATATACTGTCAGCAATGGAAAAGGAAAGCCGACGAACTCAGAATTTATCGCTTTGGTATCCGATACAATCCGATTAGAAAAAAAGCACGCATAAATATACAGGAGTTTTTATTGACCCTTTGGGCTGCACTCGGTATAATAGAAAGAAAGTGCTATAAAAATGAGTGGAGGGAAGGTCATGAAAAAAATATTATTTGCCGCTTCAGAATCAGTGCCGTTTATTAAAACCGGTGGGTTAGCCGATGTTGTCGGATCCTTGCCCAAAAATTTTGACAAAGAACAGTATGATGTCAGAGTAATACTGCCAAAATACATGTGTATAAAAGAAGAATGGAAGAATCAGTTGCAGTACAAGACACATTTTTACATGGATTTTTACTGGCAGAGCCGTTATGTAGGTGTTCTGGAGCTTGAATTGGACGGAGTGACATTCTATTTTGTAGATAATGAGGAATATTTTGCGGGGTTCAAGCCTTATGGTGATATGCTTTGGGACATTGAAAAATTTGCGTTCTTCTCAAAGGCAGTGCTCATCATCTTACCGTTGATAGATTTCAGACCAGATATCATTCACTGCCATGACTGGCAGACTGGGTTGATTCCGGTATATCTTGACAATTTCCGTTATGGTGGAGAATTTTATCGGGGGATTAAGACTGTTATGACGATACATAATCTGAAATTCCAAGGCGTGTGGGGAACCGATAAAGTAAAAGAGATTACAGGGCTTCCGGATTATTATTTTGTGCCGGACAAGATGGAGGCATATAAAGATGCAAATCTGTTGAAGGGAGGTATTGTATATGCAGACCGCGTGACGACAGTGAGCAATTCTTATGCCGAAGAGATTAAGACACCATTTTACGGAGAAAAACTGGACGGACTTATGAATGCAAGAAGTAACAGTCTGTCCGGAATTGTCAATGGTATTGACTATGAAGAATATAATCCTGGCACGGATATCCATATTGCAAGAAATTATACAGTAGAGAACTTTAGAAAAGAAAAGGTGAAAAATAAACTTGCACTTCAAGAGCAGCTTGGGCTGGAAGTTGATACAAAGAAGATGATGATCGGTATTGTCTCCAGATTGACTGACCAGAAAGGATTTGACCTGATCGCATATGTGTTAGACGAATTGTGTCAGGACGAGATTCAGATCGTTGTACTTGGAACCGGTGAGGAGAGATATGAGAACATGTTCCGGCATTTCGCATGGAAATATCCGGGAAAAGTATCGGCTCAGATTTATTATTCTGAACCAATGTCTCATATGATTTACGCTGCCTGTGATGCATTTTTAATGCCGTCCTTATTTGAGCCTTGTGGACTTAGTCAGCTGATGAGCCTTCGATATGGAACAGTTCCGATCGTGAGAGAGACCGGAGGATTAAAGGATACAGTTGAAGCTTATAATGAATATGAAAAGACGGGAACAGGATTCAGTTTCTGCAATTATAATGCGCATGAGATGATGCATACTGTGCGGTATGCAGAGCAGATTTATTACGATAAAAAACGCGACTGGAATAAGATTGCAGAGCGGGCGATGCAGAAAGATTTCTCATGGAAAAATTCTGCAAAACAATATGAGGATTTATACAACACTTTATAGACAAAAGAAGAGACCGGAGGAGATTGGACATGAAAATTAAAGACAGATTATCAGAAAACAGAGTGAATATTTCGTTTGAAGTATTTCCCCCAAAAACAGATGCCGGATACGGAAAAGTATTGGAAGCAACAGAAGAGATTGCGGCTTTAAAGCCTTCCTTTATCAGTGTGACTTATGGAGCCGGCGGCGGGACAAGCAAGAATACAGTCAAGATTGCATCTCATATCCAGAATGATCTTGGGGTGGCAAGTCTTGCGCATCTGACTTGCGCTTCTTCCACAAAAGAAGAAGTAAGACAAGTCATTGAGCAGTTAAAGGAACAGGGAATTCAAAATATACTGGCACTTCGCGGAGATATCCCAAAAGATGGAGCTTTTCCGATTCCCAACCACTATAAATATGCAAGTGAGCTGATTGCAGATATCAAATCACAGGGAGATTTTTGTATCGGGGCAGCATGTTATCCGGAAGGACATGTGGAGAGCGAGCACAAATCAGAGGATATTGCGCACTTGAAAGAAAAAGTGGATGTCGGCGTAGATTTTCTGACGACACAGATGTTTTTTGACAATTCGATTTTATACAATTTCCTGTACCGGATTCGAGAGAAAGGAATCACAGTTCCTGTTCTTCCAGGAATTATGCCTGTCACGAATGGAAAGCAGATCGCTCGTATCTGTGAACTTTCGGGAACAATCCTTCCTGAAAGATTTCGTGCCATAGTAGACCGGTTCGGAGATGATCCAAAAGCGATGCAGCAGGCGGGAATTGCCTATGCGACAGATCAGATTATCGATCTGATTGCAAATGGTATTCAGAATATTCATATTTATTCTATGAATAAGCCGGAAATTGCAGCTGCAATCATGACAAACTTATCAGAGATTATCAAATAAACGAAATTAGAGGGTATTATGGATATACGAACGAGAGAAGCCGTTCGGTATCTTGGATATGGAAGACATGCGATAGATGAACGAACATTACAGCTGGTGGAAGATTCTTTCAAAGAATTGGAACACATCGTAAATGCAAAATTCACCTATCGCATTTTTGAAACTACTTTTCCGGATACGAATGAGCTTAGCATAGGAAAAATGAAAATTAAAAGTAAAAATCTATATAAGAACTTGAAGGGCTGTTCTCAGGCAGTCGTATTTGGAGCGACACTCGGGACCGGTGTGGATGTGCTTATGAAACGATACAGTCTGACGGATATGGCGAAGGCAGTTGTTCTGCAGGCGTGTGCAGCTGCGATGCTGGAGGAATATTGTGATAAGGCACAAAATGAAATTGCCGAAAGTCTGCGCAAGGAGCAGTTATATCTTCGCCCAAGATTCAGTCCGGGGTATGGAGATTACTCCATTTTACATCAGGATGATATCTTACGCATGCTTGATGCTGCAAAGACGATAGGACTGACGATGACAGAGAGTTATATGCTTACCCCGACAAAGTCTGTGACGGCTGTGATTGGGATCAGCAGCACACAGGAGCCATGCCATATCAAAGGCTGCGAAGAATGTCAGAAATTAGATTGTATATACAGAAGGAGTTAATATGTTACTGGAAAGATTAGGAAAAGAGCTCTTATTTTTTGACGGAGGGATGGGGACGCTGTTGCAGGCAGAAGGACTTCAGCCTGGCGAACTCCCTGAGACCTGGAATATAGAGCGAAAAGAAACGATACGAAAAATTCATCAGTCATATTTTGAGGCTGGAAGTGATATTGTGCTTACGAACACATTTGGAGCGAACGCATTGAAGTTTCATGACGAAAATTGTTCCTTAAAGGCTATCATTGATGCGGCAGTTGAAAATGTCAGATTTGGAGCAAAGGCGGGGATCAGAGATGGGCGAGACTATTATGTTGCTTTGGATATCGGACCGACTGGAAAATTGTTAAAACCTTTGGGAGACCTGTCTTTTGAAGACGCCTATGAAGCATTCAAAGAAGTTGTGCAGTATGGGGAGAAAGCAGGGGCAGATTTGATTCATATCGAGACAATGAGTGATACTTACGAGGTGAAAGCGGCAGTCCTTGCAGCAAAAGAAAACACAAATCTCCCTGTATTTGCAACGATGATATTTGATGACAAAGGAAAACTTCTGACAGGAGGAGATGTGCCGTCTGTAGTGGCGCTTTTGGAAGGTCTCAGAGTGGATGCACTTGGGATTAACTGTGGAATGGGACCAAAACAGATGCTCCTTATTTTGCAGCAGATTGCGCAATATACTTCACTGCCAATCATTGTAAAGCCGAATGCGGGACTTCCAAAGCAAAGAGACGGACAGACCTACTATGATGTCACACCGGATGTTTTTGCCAAACAGCTCCAGGAGATTGTAAAAGCAGGTGCCTGTGTGATCGGCGGATGCTGTGGTACAACTCCAAAGCATATCCGCGCGATGATTTCAGCTTGTAAAGACTTGGAGATGACAAAGCCAACCTTCAAGAATCACACGATTGTCTCCTCCTATGGAAAAGCAGTGGAACTTGGAGATATGCCTGTTATTATTGGAGAGCGTATCAATCCGACAGGAAAGAGTAAGTTTAAGCAGGCTTTAAAGGAACATAACCTGGACTATATTTTAAAAGAAGGAATTACACAGCAGGATAAGGGGGCACATATTTTAGATGTGAATGTGGGACTTCCGGATATCGATGAGGTTGTAATGATGAAAGAGGTGGTCAGAGAACTTCAAAGTGTGACAAGTCTCCCTCTTCAGATTGACACAGTCGACACAGAGGCAATGGAGCAGGCGATGCGTATTTACAATGGAAAGCCAATGGTAAATTCAGTCAGCGGAAAACAGGAATCCATGAATGCAGTTTTCCCGTTGATTCAAAAGTATGGTGGAGTTGTTATTGGACTTACGCTGGATGAAAATGGGATTCCAAAGACAGCAAAAGGGCGTCTTGAGGTTGCAGGCAAGATTATCGAGGAAGCAAAAAAATATGGTATTGACAAAAAGGATATTGTCATTGATGTGCTTACCATGACAATCAGCTCAGAGCCAAACGGAGCAAAGACAACATTGGAAGCGTTGAAAATGGTACGGGATACATATGGAGTCCGGACTGCTCTTGGTGTGTCTAATATCTCTTTTGGACTTCCAAGTCGTCCGGTCATCAATGCGAATTTCTATACTATGGCAATGCAAAATGGATTGACGGCGGGGATTATCAATCCGTCTTCAGAGGATATGATGCGCTCGTATCATTCCTACTGTGCACTGATGAATTATGACACAAACTGCGAGAACTATATTGCACATTACGGCAATCAGGAACCGGCGAAAACAACAGTGCCGGCAGGGCAGCAAATTGATCTGAAGACAGCTATTGAAAAAGGATTGAAAGAAGATGCATACCAGACAACGGTTGCACTTGTAAAAACAAAGGAACCGCTTGAGATCATTAATACCTATCTGATTCCGGCGCTTGACACGGTCGGAAAAGGTTTTGAAAAGGGAACTGTATTTCTTCCTCAGCTACTGATGAGTGCAGATGCGGCAAAAAGTTCTTTTGCGGTCTTAAAAGAGGAGCTTGAAAAGAACGGCGGAGAGGAAAAAGAGAAAGAAAAAGTCATTCTTGCAACCGTGAAAGGGGATATTCACGATATCGGAAAGAATATTGTGAAAGTACTTTTAGAAAATTACAGTTTTGAAGTAATCGATCTGGGAAAAGATGTGGCGCCAGAATGTATTGTTGAGACGGTGCTTGAAAAAGAGGTGAAGCTTGTAGGGTTAAGTGCTCTGATGACGACTACTGTCGTAAGCATGGAAGAGACGATCAGACAGCTTAGAGAAAAAGCGCCGGATTGTAAAGTTATGGTCGGCGGAGCTGTTTTGAATCAGGAATATGCGGATATGATCGGAGCGGATTTCTATGGAAAAGATGCAATGCAATCCGTCTATTACGCACAAAAAATATTGACAAATCACAGATAGGTTTCTATGATAAATAGAGAATGCATTTTACAGAGATAAAGGAGAAAAAGCCATGAGAGGATTGGAAACACCAATTAGAAGAATCAGAAGACAAGTGTTCACAAAGGTAGCAAAGCTGGCATTTGAATCGACTCCGGAGACGCTGATCGACGATATTGAGGCTGTTCCTTATGAACTGATTAATGAGGATACGGAGAAATACAGAGAGAGTATTTACCGTTCGCGTGCAATTGTAAGGGAGCGTATGCGCCTTGCGATGGGAATGTCACTTCGCCCGGAGGATAAGCCGGTACATCTGACAGCTGGGATTGAAGAAAGTAATATTTCAGAAAAATATTATGAGCCACCGCTTATGCAGGTTATCCCATCTGCCTGTGCGGCATGCGAGGAAAAGGGATATGAAGTGAGTGACATGTGTAAAGGCTGTGTGGCACATCCTTGCCGCGAAGTCTGTCCGGTGGGAGCTATTTCCATGAAAAAGGGACGTTCCTACATTGATCAGGAAAAATGTATTAAGTGTGGGAAATGCAAATCTGTCTGTCCATATGATGCAATTTCAAAAAAAGAGCGTCCATGTGCGAAAGCATGCGGGGTGAATGCGATTGGTTCGGATAAGATGGGAAGAGCTCATATTGACAATGATAAATGTGTATCTTGCGGAATGTGTATGGTAAGCTGTCCGTTTGGAGCAATTTCGGACAAATCCCAGATCTTTCAGCTTGGAAGAGCGTTGAAAGAAGGTGGGGAGATTATAGCTGAGATCGCACCTGCATTTGTAGGACAGTTCGGACCGAATATTACACCGAGACATATCAAGGCTGCACTGCAGGAACTTGGATTCGCGGAAGTGTATGAGGTGGCGTTGGGTGCAGATATCGGCGCGATTGCGGAGGCACATCATTATGTAGAAAAAGTAGTTACCGGGGAACTTCCGTTTTTACTGACTTCTTGTTGCCCGGCATGGTCAATGCTTGCTAAAAAATATTTTCCGGATCTTGCAGATCAGGTATCACAGGAATTGACACCGATGGTTGCAACAGCAAGAACAATCAAATTAGAGCATCCGAATGCAAAAGTGGTATTTATCGGACCATGTGCATCGAAAAAGCTGGAAGCTTCCAGAAGAACTGTGAGAAGTGATGTAGATTTTGTCATTACGTTTGAAGAATTACAGGCAATGTTTGATGCCAGAGAGATCGATCTGACAGAATATGAGGCTGAGTCATCGTTCCATGACGCAACCGGTGCAGGGCGTGGATATGCTGCGGCAGGCGGTGTTGCGAATGCCATCGAAAAATGTGTCAATGAATATTATCCGGATGTGGAAGTGAAGATTGAGCATGCGGAAGGTCTTGCGGAATGTAAGAAGATGCTGACACTTGCGAAGATTGGAAAGAAAAATGGATGCCTGATTGAGGGGATGGGATGCCCGGGAGGTTGTATTGCCGGAGCCGGAACGAATATCCCGATTCAAAAAGCACAGAAAGAATTGAAGGATTTTGTGGCACATTCTTCAAAGATGCTGCCGCCAAAAGAATTAGAAGAGATTGAATTAAAATAATGCTACCTTTACGATACATAAATTCTATGATATGATGTACTATAAGCTAAGATAAAAGAATATGTGTGCGGAGGTATGTATATGGGATTTTTTGCAGCATTTGTTCAAACGATTATAAAGATGGTGATTGTCGGTGCATTTGCGTTTGGCGGAATTAAGTTTGGACGTTATTTGCGAAAACGAAAAGATGATAAAGAGGCGAATGCCTAGAAGTAGTGGGGTAAGATGAAGAATCTTACCTCATTTTTGTTCTGAAAAGAAAGGTTGATACAATGTTCAATCAATTAGTATCGGAAAAATATCGTATTTTAAACTAAGAATTGAAAAGATTAAACCGATTAATGTTGCAAAAAAAACAAAACAATGATAAAGTGTCAATATACATATTGTAAAAATAAACAAAAAGGATGGGGAAAATGAAAAAGAAAACATTAAAAATGGCGTTATGCTCGATCATGTCCGCCGTGATGCTGGCATCTGTTATCGATCCAGTGCGGGCGGCAGAAGAGCCGAGTTGGAAGACCGACATGAAAGATCATTGGAATTTTGATTCATTACAAAGCGATCAGGGTGAAAAGACGACAGCTACATTAAATGGTATTAGTATTGTCGACAGCAAAAATCCGGTATTCGGAAATGTTTTAAGATTTGGAGGCGGAACAGACAAATATTTGAAACTGGAAAATTATATCAATACCGGTAAGGATGCGACTTCATTCTCTATGTGGTATCGTTACGACACAAAAATTACAGGAGATGGAGCTGATAAGTCAGCAGTATTGCTTCAACATGAAGACGATGGACGTTCGTTGCTTACATTGCAGGCAAGTGGACAATATAATACTTATATTAATGCACAGAATGTGGCTAGTAACAAGGCGGTTCAAAAAGGTGACTGGCAGCATGTTACGGTAGTGTTTGACCAGGCAAAAAATGAAGTAACCTATTATATCAATGGAGAATTGGACAGCACAAAAAATATGGGAACTTCAAAAGTAAATAAAAAATTATCTCTTCGTCTTGGAGCTCATAAGACAGCCGGAAATACAGATCCACACCCAATGCGCGGAGATGTAGATGAATTTTATGTGTATGAAAAGGCATTGACAGCAGATGAGGCGAAAGCAATCTACGAAGATAAAGCTACTGAGTTGTACAATCAGGAATTGAAAAAACTGGTTAAAGAAGGAAAAGAGGTTATAGAGAATCAGAAACTTCCGGAAGATAATGAAAAAGCAAAACAATTAAAAGAAGCACTCAAAAAAGCAGAGGATGCTACGACTTTAGATGAAATGAAAGCAGCGTATACGGCTCTTGAAAAAGCAATTGCAGAGTATGAAGCAGAAGTTCCAGTAAAACTATCGATAGATACCGAGAAAACAATACAAACAATCGAACCGGATTCTATTTTCGGAATTAATCATCGCTATGCATTCAATGGATATGGCACATTTGATTCAAAAGAGATGAAGATGAAAGATGATTTCACAGCGTTGTATGAAAAAGCAGGATTTGGTTCTATACGCTATCCGGGAGGAACGATTTCTAATTTGTTTAACTGGAAGACAACATTGGGAGATAAAAAGGATAGAAAAAAACAAATTCATGGTTTCTATAATAATGATGGACAAGGAGGTATTGAGCCTAATTTTGGAATTAAAGAAATTGCAGATTTTGCAGATCAGGTAGATTCAGAAATCGTGTATGTGTATAGCCTTGGACGTGGAAATGCACAAGACGCAGCAGATTTGGTGGAATTTCTGAATGCAAAAGTTGGAACGAATCCAAATGGCGGAATTGATTGGGCACAAGTTCGTGCGGATAACGGACATAAAGAGCCTTATCATGTAAGATATTTTGAAATCGGAAATGAGATGCAACAGGCATGGGGAGGTTCTGATGGTACAGCTTCTCAAGGCTATTGGACAACATATGTGGATGGTGACGCTGGTGCAGAGAAAGCATACACAGAAGGTGGACAGGCAAAATTCGTACAGAAATATGCTGTAGCAGAAGAAGACTGGAATAAGAAGGCATCGCAGAGTGATGGAAAGCCGAACTTAGTGCGTTATTTGCGCTATGCGAACCAAAATCCAGGAAAACTGGTTGATGGAAAAATTGTAGAAGATCCAAGTTATAAAGCAGTTAATGATGGTGTAAAAGTGTATGTTGGTACAGATGGAAAGTTAGACGAATGGACAGTGGTATCTGATTTTGAAAACTCAAAAGCAACTGACAAACATTGTGTAGTTGACTATAGTACAGGAAGCATTACTTTTGGTGATGGGATACATGGCATGATTCCAGAAAAAGGAAAAAATATTTATGCAACTTACACAGTAGACAGAGAAGGATTTATTGATGTATCAAAAGCAATTAAGCAGACAACAGAGAAAATCAATGAAATAGAGAAGACAAATTACGAAGCAAATGTATACACGAGTTTTGAATCAAGCGGATTTATTAAACGAATGAGTGATCTTGATGCAAATAAATGGTATGATGGCATGACCATTCATCCGTATTCAGGAAGTGTGAGCGGCGGAACGAATGCAGATACATTTTATGATGATGCAATGAAGAAAGCGGAGAATGTTGGGATTCAGAAAGTGAGAGAATATGTAGAACAATTGCCGGAAGGAAAAGTTCCGGTCATCAGCGAGTATGGTATTTTTAGAAATACAGAATCTCAAGTTCGTTCTCAGACACATGCACTCTACATTGCAAAAGTAATTACAGAATATGTAAAACTTGGAAGCCCGTATATTCAGAAACACTGTTTATCTGACTGGTACAGCTCAGGAGCAGACTCTTTGGGGCCTACACAGCAGGCTGTGATACAGGTTGTGCCTCAGGAAGGAGCAGATACAAAAACAGGCGAAGGAAACTTTGCATTTTTCTCAACGCCTTCTGCACATGTATTTCAGATGTTAAATGCAGGATTTGGAGAAAATGTTGTGGAAGCGACATTCGAGAAAGAATCAACGATGAGTAATGGCGTGAAAACATTATCTTCACTTGCAAGTGTGGATAAAAAGGGAAATATGTATGTTGCGCTTGTGAATGTAGATCGTGAAAAAGATCAAAAGATAATGTTAGATGTAAAAGGTGTAGATGTAAGTGGACGTGATATTGAAATTCAGAGATTAGAGTCTGAAGCGATTACAGATGAAAATACATTAGAAACACCAAATAAAGTAACTGTTCAGACAGAGAAAACAAAGATGCCAAAAGGACAGATTATCAACTTGAAAAAACATTCTTTTGCTATTGTTAAGATTTTAACTGAAGAACAGGTAGTGGAAAAGGCAGATTACAGTAAAGTAGATGCGGCAATTTCAGCAATTCCAAGCGACTTAAGTATTTACACAGAAGAGTCTGTAGCAAACTTAAATGCAGCAAAAGAAGCAGTTATACGTGATTTAGATATCACAAAACAGGCAGAAGTAGACAAGATGGCAGAAGCGATCCAGAATGCAATCAAAGCTCTTCAGTTGAAAAAAGCAGATTACAGTAAAGTAGATGCAGCACTTGGAAATATTCCAAAAGACTTAAGCGTTTACACAGAAGAGTCTGTAGCAAACTTAAATGCAGCGAAAGATGCAGTTGTACGTGATTTGGATATTACAAAACAGGCAGAAGTAGACAAGATGGCAGAAGCGATCCAGAATGCAATCGAAGCTCTTCAGCTGAAAAAAGCAGATTACAGCAAAGTAGATGCAGCACTTGGAAATATTCCAAAAGACTTAAGCATTTACACAAAAGAATCTGTGGCGAAATTAGAAGAAGCAAAAGAAGCAGTTGTACGTGATTTGGATATTACAAAGCAGGCAGAAGTAGATAAGATGGCTGAAGCAATCCAAAAGGCAATTGATAATTTGAAAAAGAAAGCCAACGTGCAGCCAACTCCTGATAACAAACCTAACAATAGTGTTACAACAGGAGACGGAACAATGATTTTATTGATGATCATGTTGGTAGTTGTATCAGGCGGTACTATTTTAATCGCAGATAAGAAGAGAAGAAGAAATTCATAAAAAAAGGCGGAGAAGATGAAAAATCTTCTCCGTTTTTAATTTGCAAATTCTATAAAGATTCCACAGGAAGCTAAATCTTTAAAAAATCCCGGATAACTTTTGCTGATTGCCTGTGCGTCATCAATTGTTATTGGTTCGTCAGCAATTGTGGCAAGTATAGAAAGAGCCATTACAATCCGGTGATCGTTGTGTCCGTGAAGTGTTACATTTCCTTGAAGTTTGACAGGACCGGTTATTGTGACTGTGCCAAAGGTAGAAGAGATGGAGCAGCCAAGTTTTTTGAGTTCTGTTTCCATTGCCTCTATCCGATCAGATTCTTTGATGCGGAGTCTTCCGGCATTTTGGAAAGTCGTTTTTCCATTTGCCTGTGTTGCAAGTGCAAAAAGCATCGGTCCGAGGTCCGGACAGTCATTGAGGTCGATGACTGTGCCATTTAATGTGCCAGGACAGAACTGATATCCGTCATCTAAAACTTTAATGCCGGCGTTCATGCTTTGGAAGATGTCGATTGTTTTTTTGTCACCCTGCAGGGAATGTAAATCTAATCCATGTGTCTCGACAGAATGGTTCAAAACGCCGAGAGATGCCCAGAATACAAGCTGAGAGTAGTCTCCTTCTACAAGTACATCTGTCGGCTGGTACTGTTGGTTTCCTTTGATCGCTAATGTGTATGCATCTTCGTATTCCACAATAATTTGGAAACGTTTCAACATTTGGATAGTAAGATCAACATAAGAGCGAGATTCAAATGGCGGCTCAATATGAATTTTTGAGTCTGCTTCCAAAAGTGGGAGGGCAAATAAAAGTCCTGTTATAAATTGCGAAGAAACATTTCCTTTTAAAGTCAGCTCTCCCGGTTTTAGTCTCCCGTCGATTATAATATTGGGATATGTCCGTACAAAGTCAATCCCCTGTTCTTGAAATAACATCTCGTAGACGTTTTGCGGGCGTTCGATGAGACGTTTGCTCCCTGAAAAAGTTGCTCTCTTTCCGGTTAGAGAGAAGAGCGGAAGGAAGAAGCGAAGTGTGGAGCCGGATTCATGGCAATTTACAACGTCTCCATCATATTGGAATGTCTCAATGCCGTCGATGAAAAGCGTATCTTTGTCTTCTTTGATACTGGCACCAAGATGGCGCATGCCCTCTATGGTTGCCCGAATATCTACGCTATAATCAATGTTGGAGATTACACTTCTGCCAGGAGCAAGGCAGGCGCAGATAATTGCACGGTGCGCCAAAGACTTGCTCGGCGGAATAGTGATATTTCCTGAGTCTATCTTTGCAGGGGTGATTCTAGCCCTCATAGACACTTCTTCCTACAGACTGGGCAACCAGCTTGGCTTTCTCAATTACATTCTTGAATTTCTCTGGTTTTAGAGACTGCATGCCGTCGCTCCATGCACATTCTGGATTATTGTGTACTTCGATGATAAGACCGTCGGCGCCTGCTGCGATTGCGGCAAGAGACATAGATTCTACAAGTTTCCAGTCTCCGGTTGCGTGGGATGGATCGATGATCACCGGAAGGTGAGTTTTTTCTTTCAGAATAGGAATCACACTCAAATCCAAAGTATTTCTCGTATATTTTTCAAAAGTACGGATACCACGTTCGCAGAAGATGACATTTGGGTTTCCGCTTGCCATAATGTATTCTGCTGACATGATCCATTCTTCGATTGTTGCACTCAAACCGCGTTTTAATAAGATTGGTTTTGACATTTTACCAACTGCTTTTAACAGATCAAAGTTTTGCATATTGCGTGCGCCAATCTGAACCAGATCTACGTGTTCTTCAAATTCTTCGATTTTGTCTGCGCTCATAAGCTCAGAGACAATCGGAAGTCCGGTTTTGCTGCGGGCATTTACCATGCACATGATTCCGTCATATCCCATTCCCTGAAAAGCATAAGGAGATGTTCTGGGTTTGTAAGCGCCGCCGCGGAGCATAGAGCCACCGGCGTTTTTGACATCGACTGCAATTTCTTCCATCATTTCTCTGCCTTCCACAGAGCATGGTCCACCGATGATGACAATCGGTTCCTGTCCGCCGACTTTGATGCCGCCCACATCAATAATAGAATCTTCATGATGAAACATTCTGTTTGCCATCTTATATGGAGCAGCGATTCTCTGTACATTTTCTACCCATTCATTTGCAAGGATTCTTCTTTCATCTAATTGTGCAGTGTCGCCGACCAAACCAAATACATTGTAATTTTCTCCGGTAATCAGGCTTACTTTCAGGTTTTGTGATTCAAATTGCTGAATTAAGTGGTCTACTTCTTGATTTGGTGTGTTTTTTTTCAGTGTAATAATCATTGTCTTTCCCTACTTTCTATTAAAAATTTTCTTTTGGTTCGCTCTGGAAATAGAGTTGTCCGTATCTGGTCAGAAGAAGATCGACCAGTCCAATTGCTACCACGCTGTCGATGACTACACGCGCACGGTGAGCGATACAAGGATCATGTCTTCCCTCGATACAGATCTCCTCATCGGAACGTTCACGGAAATTGATGGTATCCTGCTTTTGATAAATAGAAGGCGTTGGTTTGATTGCCGTTGTGATGATAATTGGCATTCCGTTCGTAATACCGCCGTTGATACCGCCATTGTGGTTAGTTGAAGTGATGACTTTCCCATCTTTCATGCGGAAGCTGTCATTCGCCTCTGAGCCGTACATCCGGCTGATTGGGAATCCGGTTCCAAATTGAACTCCCTTTACGGCACCTACAGAATAGAGTGCGTGGGAGAGAATACTCTCAACGGAGTCAAAATACGGCTCACCTACGCCGGCAGGCATATTGATAATTGCCGTCTCAATCGTGCCGCCGACAGAGTCCAGACTGTGAAAGGCATCTTCAATCACTCGATTCATCGGTTCTTTGACGGCATCATCAATCGTTGCAAAATATTCGTCGTTGACTTTGTCCATCTGTTGTTTCAGCAGTTCTTCATCGGAAGAAAAAGAAACATCTTCGATATCCTTAATGCTTTTTAAATGGGAGGCAACATAAATACCCTTGCTTGCAAGCATATCAAGGCAGATGGCGCCGACCGCGACAAGCGGTGTCGTCAGCCTTCCGGAGAAATGTCCTCCTCCGCGGTAATCCTGAAATCCGAGGTATTTGCAATCTCCACTGTAGTCTGCATGAGATGGGCGGGCGAGCGCTTTTGTTTTGCTGTAATCTTTAGAGTGCTGGTTCTGATTTTGAATCAGAAGGCAGATCGGTGTTCCGCAGGAATAGTCTTCAAAGACGCCGCTTATAATTTGAACCCGGTCACTCTCGACACGTGCTGTAGAAATCTTTCCCTTTGGTTTCCGCTTGTCCAGCTGTTTTTTGATAAAGCCGGAATCAATTTTGATTCCGGGAGGCATCCCGTCAATAACTGCGCCGATGGCAGGACCGTGGGATTCCCCGAAAATCGTAACAGTAATGTTATTTCCAAATGTATTCTTCATAGTAATCAAATCCTTTTATAAATAAGTTCTTAAATCTGTGATTGGAATATCTTCCAATTCTGCATGACCGATTTGTTCTACTTTTACAATCGTAATCCGGTCATGGTCAGCTTTTTTGTCTTTGCCAAGATAAGTAAAAACTTTGTCTTTCTCGGCATCACAGGTTGTGTCAATCTGAAGGCGTTCCAGTATTTTGGAGAGTCTTTCTTTAATCTCAGGATTCTTGAGAATTGCCATCATACCGAGTGCCACACATTCTCCGTGGTAATAGTCGCGAAGGTGATAATAGCTTTCATATGCATGACCAATCGTGTGACCAAAGTTTAAAATCTTTCGCAAACCCTGTTCTGTCTCATCCTGCTCTACAACATACTTTTTGACAAGCAGTGAACGGTAAATAATCTGCTCAATATCAAGTTCTTCCTGCTCAAATAGTTCAAACAGTTCTTTATCCTGAATCAATCCTGCCTTGATTGCCTCCACAAGACCATTATAAAAATGTCTTTTTGGCAAAGTATTCAATACAAGGGGATCAATGAGGACCATCTCTGGCTGATAGAATGCACCGACACAGTTTTTGATCCCATCTAAATTGATTGCAACCTTTCCACCGATGCTGGAGTCTATCTGAGATAATGTCGTGGTCGGTATATTTATAAAATCGATTCCTCTCATATAACTGGCTGCCACGAAGCCGGCAAGATCTCCGATGACACCGCCGCCGAGGGCGATAACCAGATCTTTGCGAGAAAAGTTTCGCCGCAGCATTTGTGTTAAACAATCTTCCAGTACTGCAAAACTTTTTGCACCTTCTCCATGTTTTACAATGTGAAGATAGGAATTGGGAAATTGTTTTGATACCGTCTGCTGATAACATTCCGGTACATTGTCATCAGATATGATAAATATTTTCCGCTGACAGTCGATATAATCATGAAGCTGTTCCAAAAGCCCTTTTTCAAGATAGATATCATAATCTTTACTGCATGTTACGTGAATTTTCATGGTAGCTGTCTCCTTATATTAATATTAAACACTTTATCACTTTAAATTCATGATGCATATATATTACACCTATTTGCACGTGATGTAAACAAGAAATTTTTAGAATATTCATATTTCTTCTTGCATTTATACAGAAAAAAGCATAAAATAGCATTTGAGAAACTTTTGCACTTTAAAGGGGGAAAGAATATGAATGATTTAGAATTATACAGAGAACAGTTAGCAGAATGCGACGACAGAATCATTGATGCTTTGGTAGAGCGTAATTCTATTATAGAAAAAATTATGGCGTATAAAGAGGAGTATGGGATTCCAATTTTACAACCACAGCAGGAGAAGAAACAGCAGCGCCAGATTAAAGAAAAACTGCAGGACAATCGTTATGAAAAAGAGATCGAAGATGTGTTCCACTGTATTGTAAGAAACAGTAAGCGGATTCAGGCGCAAAAATTATTCTCTTACAACATTATCCTGATTGGGTTTATGGGGGCCGGAAAAAGTACGGTATCACAGTATTTAAAAGATGTATTTGCCATGCATGTGGTTGAGATGGATCAATTGATTGCAGAGCGGGAGGATATGAGTATTCCGGATATTTTTGCAACTTATGGGGAAGAGTATTTCCGCAATTTAGAGACAAATCTTTTGATTGAGATGCAGGCAACGAAAAATACGATTGTTTCCTGTGGCGGTGGCGCGGCACTTCGTGAGCAGAATGTAAAAGAGATGAAGAAAAATGGAAAGGTTGTTCTTTTGACGGCAGCTCCAGAGACAATTTTAAATCGCGTGAAAGACAGCGACGATCGTCCGCTTTTAAATGGCAATAAAAATGTGGAGTTTATTGCGAATATGATGGAGCAGCGAAGACAGAAATATGAGACAGCGGCTGATGTGATCATACATACGGACAACAAGAGTGTATTGCAGATCTGTGAGGAGATGATTGCAAAACTGAAAGAAGCTTAGTGACAGTTGTTAAAAGAAAAGCGATATCTGCCCGAGAGGGTAGGTATCGCTTTTCTTTTTCTATATCAGTTTTCCGCCATTCTTAACTATCTTGAAAAATATTTTTCTTTAATGACTGGAATTGGCATTTCTTTCCCGGTCCACAGGCGAAATGCCTCTGCGCCCTGGTATAAAAGCATATACAGGCCGTTGAATGTCGGACACCCTGCTTCTTTTGCAAGTCTTAACAATTTTGTCTCTTCCGGATTGTAGATGACATCAGAGACAATCAGATCTTTGTGGAATACGGAAGTATCTTTGATGATGCAGGCGTCGGTGTCAGGAGACATGCCTACAGAGGTTCCGTTTGTCAAAATTGCGCTTTCAGAGATTTCTCTTTTTAAAATATCAGGATTTTCAAAATCAAATAATCGTACTTTGCAGTTTGTCCGTTCGTTTAAATCAGCGACTGTTTTTTCGGCACGTGCGAAAAAATCGTCCCGCACATTGAATACGGAAATTTCAGACACACCATCTAGTGCAGCCTGCACTAAAATTGCAGTTGCGGCGCCGCCGGCACCGAGCAGTGTCATTTTTTTGCCGATGATGTTGTGACCGGCATCCTTCACTGCGTGCATGTAACCGACTCCGTCAGTTGTATATCCGATCAGAACGCCATTGTCATTTACGACAGTGTTGACGGCGCCGATGATCTCAGCAGCAGGAGAAAGCTTGTCACAAAGAGAGCACATCAGGTTTTTATCCGGCATTGTCAGATTAAATCCGCGCACATTTAAGGTGCGAAGCCCTTCTACAGCCGTTTTTAATTTGTCAGTTCCAACATCAAAAGCGAGGTATGCATAGTCAAGCCCTAATTGTTGAAATGCTTCGTTGTGCATCATTGGTGAGATGCTGTGTTCGACCGGGCTTCCTAAAAGACCGGTCAGACGTGTATGTCCGGTAATTTGATTTGTCATAGTATTCATCCTTTCTTTGGTTTACTTTTATGATTCTACACTTTAAAGCAAAAAAGTAAAAGTGTCAACAGTTTTTATGCCATTGATTGACAAAGAACAGAAATCTATTTATAATAAATTATTAGCGAATTTAAGATGCTGAGGAGGAAAATCATGCAACAATATGGAGTAAATGAACTGAGAAAAATGTTTTTGAACTTTTTTGAGAGTAAAGAACATCTTGTGATGAAAAGTTTTTCGTTAGTTCCAAATAACGATAAAAGTTTATTATTGATCAATTCGGGGATGGCACCGTTGAAACCATATTTTACAGGACAGGAGATACCACCGAGAAAAAGAGTGACAACATGCCAAAAATGTATCCGTACAGGTGATATTGAAAATGTCGGAAAGACAGCTCGTCATGGTACATTTTTTGAGATGCTTGGAAACTTTTCTTTTGGAGACTACTTTAAAAGAGAGGCAATTCACTGGTCATGGGAATTTTTAACAGAAGTAGTAGGACTTGATCCGGACAGACTGTATCCGTCTGTATATGTGGACGATCAGGAAGCATTTGATATTTGGAATAAAGAGATGGGAATCGCACCGGAGAGAATTTTTAAATTTGGAAAAGAAGATAACTTCTGGGAACACGGCTCCGGTCCATGTGGTCCATGTTCAGAGATTTATTATGATCGCGGAGAAAAATATGGATGCGGAAGTCCGGACTGTACAGTTGGGTGCGAATGTGACAGATATATGGAAATCTGGAACAACGTATTCACACAGTTTGACAATGATGGCAATGGCAATTATGAAGAGTTAGAGCAAAAGAATATTGATACTGGTATGGGATTAGAAAGACTTGCCTCTGTTGTACAGGATGTAGATTCTATTTTCGACGTAGATACAATCAAGGCTCTTCGTGACAAAGTATGTGAATTTGCAAGTGTAGAATACAAAGCAGATGCAGATAAAGACGTATCTATCCGTTTGATCACAGATCATATTCGTTCTGCAACATTCATGATTTCAGATGGAATCATGCCGACAAATGAGGGAAGAGGATATGTACTTCGCCGTCTGATCAGACGTGCGGCTCGTCATGGACGTCTTCTTGGAATTGATGGGAAATTCCTTGCAAAATTAAGTGCAACAGTAATCGAAGGATCCAAAGATGGTTATCCGGAGTTGGAAGAAAAGAAAGAATTTATCTTTAAAGTACTGACACAGGAGGAAGATAAATTTAACAAGACAATCGATCAGGGACTTAGCATTTTGGCATCTATGCAGGATGAGATGAAAGAAGCTGGAAAGACAGTTCTTTCAGGTGCGGATGCATTCAAGCTATATGACACATATGGATTCCCGCTTGATCTGACAAAAGAGATTTTGGAAGAAGCAGGATATACAATCGATGAAGAAGGCTTTAAGGCTTCTATGGAAGAGCAACGAGTAAAGGCGCGTAATGCCCGTGAAGTGACGAACTATATGGGGGCGGATGCCACTGTATACGATGAGATTGAGGCATCTGTGACATCAGAATTTGTAGGGTACGACAGACTGACACATACTTCAAAAATCAGTGTTCTCACAACAGAAAGTGAGATTGTGGAGGCAATTACTGAGGGACAGAATGGAACAATTTTTGTCGATGAGACTCCGTTTTATGCGACGATGGGTGGTCAGGAAGGTGATACAGGTATCATCTGTACTGAGGATGCAGAATTTACTGTGAGCAATACAATCAAATTACTAGGCGGAAAAATCGGGCATGTCGGTAACGTGACAAAGGGAATGTTCAAAGTGGGAGATTCTGTTACATTGGAAGTTGCAGAAAAAGAAAGAGCAAACACATGTAAGAATCACAGTGCAACACACTTGTTGCAGAAAGCATTAAAGACAGTGCTTGGTTCGCATGTAGAGCAGAAAGGTTCCCTTGTGACACCGGACAGACTACGTTTTGACTTTGCACATTTCTCAGCGATGACGCCAGAAGAATTAGAAAAAGTGGAGAACATTGTAAATACGGAGATTGCTAAAAACGTTCCGGTTGTAACAGAAGTTATGAATATTGAACAGGCAAAAGCAACAGGGGCTATGGCATTGTTCGGAGAAAAATATGAAGAAGATGTAAGAGTCGTATCAATGGGAGATTTCTCCAAAGAGCTCTGTGGAGGTACACACGTAAGCAATACAGGAAACATTACAACATTTAAGATTGTTTCGGAAGCAGGTGTTGCGGCAGGCGTGCGCCGTATTGAAGCATTGACAGGGGACGGTGTATTTTGTTATTACAAAGAAGTGGAAAAAGAACTCGCAGAAGCTGCAAAAGCTGCGAAATCAACTCCTGCCAACTTAAAAGAAAAAATTGAACACATGCAGGCTGAAATGAAAGCATTGCAAAGTGAGATCGAATCACTGAAGAGTAAAGCGGCAAAAGATGCTTTGGGTGATGTGATGAACCAGGTAAAAGAAGTGAATGGAGTGAGACTGCTTGCCACAGCTGTTGAGGACGTTGATATGAATGGTCTTCGTGATCTTGGTGACCAGTTGAAAGAAAAATTAGGAGAAGGCGTTGTTGTGATTGCATCTTCAGCAAGTGGAAAAGTAAACTTGATTGCGATGGCGACAGATGAAGCAATGGAAAAAGGCGCTCACGCAGGTAATCTAATCAAAGGAATTGCAGCACTTGTAGGCGGTGGCGGCGGTGGCCGTCCAAATATGGCTCAGGCAGGTGGAAAGAATCCGGCAGGAATTCCGGATGCGATTGCCAAAGTGGAAGAAGTTTTGGGAGAGCAGATAAGATAGACTTTGTATATACCAAAGCTAATACGGTTATATTTTTTTCAAAAAAGTAGTTGACGAATGAAAAAAATATGCTATAATTCTATATAGTGCAATAAAAAAATACCCGAACAGTCGTATGATGCACAATATAGGACTGGAGGGAGGTTAGGTGTGAGACTATGTCAAATGTAATCGTAAAAGATAATGAGACGTTAGATAGCGCTTTACGCAGATTCAAAAGAAACTGTGCAAAAGCTGGTATTCAACAAGAAATTCGTAAAAGAGAACATTACGAAAAACCAAGCGTAAGACGTAAGAAAAAATCTGAAGCTGCTAGAAAACGTAAATTTAACTAATATGTGCAAGATAAAGGAAGTGTTTAACAGACACTTCCTTTTTAGTGCATCTCTTTATTGTTCTCGTAATGTGTTTTGTATATGAAGAGACAGTGAAAAATACAAGTGTGATGTTTTGTGAAAAAATGTTAATTATAACTGCGATTTTGGTGTGTATTTTGACTTAATTGTGTAAAAACGACATTGCTTGTTCCGTATTGTACAAAAATAAAAACAAAAGTGACGCTTTTATACAAGAAAAAATTATAAAAATATGCTACAATTTATAATATATTTCATTAAGAGAAGGAGAGATGAGCATGAAGAAAAAAATAGTGGCAGCTCTTTTGGTGCTTACGATGGTGATGCAAGGAGCCATGCCTGTTTTTGCTCAAGATGAAAGTGCGGGAAGAGTTGAGACAACAGTAGATACAGAAACAACAAAAATTTTGTGCAAGGAATATTTAAGTGAAGAAAAGCAGATTCAAGGTATTGAACAGCGTTTTTCAATACCGCAGGAGGATGTGGCTTTTGTAAAAGGATTGGGAAGCGGTACGATTACACTGAGTTTTAGGACGGGAAGTACCAATTTACAGGCGTTGGCTGCAATTAATGGAAGTACACATACGAATCATTATATGTCTTTGTACATTAGTGGCGGGAATAAAATCGGTTTTGAATTCCGCAAAAATGAGACGGTAAATGATCACAAAAACTTTACGGTAAATGATGTGAATCTTGCGGATAATCAATGGCATACGATTACGCTTGTAACAGAAAAGGACAGCTATTATAAAGTATATTTGGATCAAAAACTTGTACAGCAGTGGGATGTGAGTGAGACTAATTTTGTCGACAAAATGGAATGGGAACCGACTTCTGTGACATTTGGAGGCGCAAATCGAATTTCAGGAAATAGTTATCCGTTTACCGGAAGCATCAAAGAAGTGAAATTGTATAATGGAGCAGTTTCCGAAGATCAGATTATGGCAGACCATGGTGCTGTGTCTGTAGGAACACCGATTTTTACTTACCAGAGAAAAATGTTTGACGGAACAGAAGGAAAGATGATTCAACTGCCGGAGCAGAAAGAAAAAATTTCCGGTTTGACAAAAGGAACGTTTTCTTTTGCATATCGCTTAAATGAGGCGGCTGTAGGCAAAACGATTTACGGATTGTTATCTCTGTCGAACAGCAATGCAGATAGAGAGTACGGAGCTCTTTATATTAAGCCGAAGGATAACCGAATCGGATATGAGGTGCAGGGCAAAGGAGATAAGTATATTACAGTCCGCAATGGAAATTCTGTCAATAATGCAGAGTGGCATACGGTGACATATGCATTTGATGGGACACAGGCAGAGTTTTATTTAGATGGTGTATCCATCGGAAAGTTTGCGACAACGCATTTGCTGAAGGGTGATTGGACGCCGGATATGGTTACGCTTGGCGGAATCAGCAGAACGAATACGACACCGGGTTCAAAATGGCCATTCTACGGAATCATTGACAGTGTCAATGTGTTTGATGAGACGTTAAATGCGGAACAGGTTATGGAACTTCATAAACGCACCTTACCGCAAGATGAACCGGAATACGGGAAAGATGTATATAAGACAGGTGAGTATGGTATTTATGATATGGGTGATTATGATTCTTATAATTACCGTATTCCAGCAATGGTTACAACGAGTAAAGGAACTGTAATCGCAGCAGCTGATCAAAGAAATACACATTGGTCTGACTGGGGAAATATTGATACGGTTGTCAGAAGAAGTACAGATAACGGTTTGACTTGGGAAGATCCGATTGATGTAATTGATTTGAAATCACAATCTTATTTCAGTGGCACACAATCTGCTTACACAATTGATCCGGCGATGATTGCAGAAGATGAGAATGGAAAGAATCCGGGACGTGTGTGGATGCTTGTAGATATGTTTCCAGAATCAACGAATGGAAGCCAAGGAACATGGTCAATCAAAGAAACCGGAACAGGTTATGTGAAAGTAGATGGAAAAGATTATCTGTCGCTTTATGATAAAGATAATAATCAATATACACTTCGGGAAAATGGAGAAGTATTTGACAAGGATAATCAAAAAACAGATTATGTAGTAAAACAGTTTGAAGGAAATGATGAACAAGGCTACCATGAAAAAGGTGATTTGTATAAATCCGGTGAATATGTGGGAAATATTTATTTGAGAAGTACCTCTAAGAACAACGATTCAGCACCTCTTCATCCGACTCAGACATGCTATTTGTGGCTGAGCTATAGTGATGATGACGGTGTGACATGGAGTGATCCGGTAGATATCACACCACAGGTAAAAGCAGACTGGATGAGATTCTGTGGAGTTGGTCCGGGATTTGGAGTTCAGCTTCAGTATGATGAGGAACATCCGGGAAGACTTGTATTTCCGATTTATTATACAATTGCAGGAAGTGGTATAGGATTCCAGTCTTCTGCTTGTATTTACAGTGATGACGGCGGAAAAACATGGCAAAGAGGAGAGTCTCCGAATGATGGACGAATTAACAAAAACGGACAGGTGACATCTTCGCAAAATCCGGTTGGAATCAGTGAGCTGACAGAAAGTCAGATTATTGAATTGAGCAGCGGCAACTTGCTTCAGTTTATGAGAAATACAGGTGGAAACGGAAAAGTTGTTGTTTCTAGAAGTACAGACGGTGGAGCAACATGGAGTGATCCGATTGATACAACAGCGCCGGAAGTATACTGCCAGTTATCTGTATTGTATTATGATAAAAACGGAACAGACGGAAAAGACAGAGTGATTATGTCAAATCCGGGAGGTTCAGGAAGAAATAACGGAACATTACGAATCGGTGAAGTGACGGAGACAGAGGATAGTTTCTCTGTGGACTGGGTAGAAGAAAAAATGTTCTGTCCAAATAATTATGCATATTCATGTTTGACAAAAATGAGAGATGGAAATATGGGACTTCTCTATGAACATCAGAATACGATTAAATTTACTGCATTTAATTTGGACTATATTAAAGATGAAGTGAATTTATTAAGCCCGACGATTACATCTGTTACATACAAAGTGGAAAAAACAGACGATCATGCTTATACGCTGCCGGGAGATAAATATGTGATTACAGTGAAAACAGATCAGAATGTTACGGCAACAGGAACACCGAAATTCAGGTTTATGTTAAACGGCAAAGGTCGTTATGCGAATTATGTATCCGGCGGAAATGATGACAAAACATTAGTGTTTGAATATGTATTACAAAAAGGTGATGAAGGAACGATCCAATTCAAAGGACCAAAGATTATCTGTGATGAAGCGGGAGCAGTGAAAAATGCGAATGGACTGTGTGTAAGTTCCGGTGATATGGATGTCAATATGGGATACATTGGAGTAGATCCTTCAGATGCTGCAAGAGATATTGCGACAGAACAGATGAGTGCAACAGCCGGTGCGGCTCAATCAGGTCAAGGGGCAGCGAATGTTTTAGATGGAAGAGCAGACACATTATGGCATACTACATGGGGTGGTGGCCATGGACGCGAAAATCATTGGATTCAATTTGAACTGAAAGATTTCTATATGGTAGATGGAATCCGTTATCAGCCAAGAACTTCCGGGGGCGTAAATGGTATTATTACAGAATATAAAGTGGAAGTAAGTAATGACGGTGTTCATTTTGATCAAGTTGCAACAGGAACATGGGCGGGAAATACTGCTTGGAAGATGGTTTCATTTGAGCCGGTGCGTGCAAAATATGTGCGTTTGACATCTTTAGATGCACTCAGCGTGGAGGCAGATAATGACTATGCATCAGCAGCAGAAATTCGTCTTACAGGAACAAAAACGGAGGCGCCTCCGGTTGTGGAAGCGGATAAGAGTTCGCTGGAAGCTGCGATTGCATATGCGAAAGATGTGAAGACAAAACCGGAATATCAATATGTTGTACCAATTGTAAAACAAAAATTAGATGAGGCGCTTGAAGCGGCGGAAACTGTTTTTGCGAATGCAGCTGCAACACAGGAAGAAGTTGACAAAGCAAAAGATGAACTTGTAAAAATGTTCCACTATTTATCATTTACAGGAGATGCAAAATCACTGAGAGATTTGGTAGATATCGCAAAAAAACTCAATACAGATATTTATACAGAACAAAGTGCGAATGTATTCAAAGAAGCACTTGCAGAAGCAGAGACTGTACTTGCCGATGAAAATGCGCTGCAGAAAGAACTTGATGCGGCTCAGAAAAAATTAAAAGAGGCAATGGATGGATTGCAAGTGATATCTGTAGATAAGTCAAAACTTCAGAAACTTGTAGACAGTTCACGAAAATATGTAGAAAAACTGGATGAGTATACAACTCAAAGCGGTGAGATTTTCATGGGAGCATTTGAAGCGGCTGAGAATATTTTAGGAAAACAGGATGCGACAAAAGAGGAAGTCGATCAGGCGTATGCAAATCTTCGAAATGCAGTCTTTGGTTTGAGATTATTGCCGAATAAAGATAAATTAGAAGAATTAATCCAAAGTGCAGAACAGATTGATGTGAAGCTTTACTCAGAAGAAAGTGCAAAAGAATTCATGTCAGCATTGTCAAAAGCAAAAGCTGTATTTGCAGATTCAGAAGCATCGACACAGGAAGTGGAAGATGCAGAACGTACACTTGCAAAAGCAATGGATGGATTAAAAGAAGTTGGAAAAGCAGAAGAACAAAAAGTACCAAACAAAAATACAACAGCGGAAAAGAACGATGATAAAGAAAAGAATACGAGTCCTGTCAAAACAGGAGATCGTTCAACACCGATTTTATTTGCGCTGATTGCAGCTTTAAGTGCGGGAACGGTATTTTCTGTACGGAAAAAAGAAGAAAATTAATAGATGAAGAAAGGGTCTCCTGAATCGGAAAAAGGTTCGGGAGACCTTTTTATATATAGTGTAAGAGTTCCTGATTATACAAATAAATGGAGAAATCAGATACATTTGTACAAGTATTGATGTTGTATATATGATACAATTAAAGAAATGTGAGAAATCTATTTTTGTGTAATATGACGGAGGAAAAGAATGAAAAAGAAAATAGTATGCCTAGTAGCAACAGTGTTGACGGCTGGAATTTTTGTGGCAGGTGCATTTTTTATAAAAGGGAAATTTGAATTGAATATTCATGAAAAACCAATTAGTAAAGAAGAATATTTGTATGTGATGAATCAACAAATTTATGATGTTTTCAATGAGCTGACAGAAAATCGAGACATTCAGATTGATGAGAAATTTTGGGAGACGGAAATTGAGGGAACTGTTCCATATAAAAAATTGGCGGATCAGACAATAGAACAATTGAAATATTATCGTGCGGTTTATGAAACGGCAATTGAAGAAGGTTACGTGGAATATGCAGATTATGAACATATGATAAAGCGTATGGAAGAAGAGAATAAAATGAGGGCAGAAAAAATCGAGAACGGAGAACCGGTTTTCGGATTGTCCAAATTTACTACAGAATTGTATATGGAATATGAGATGGATTCTTTTCAAAAGAGATATTGCGAGAATCTGAAAAATGAAGGAATGGAGATCACAGAAGAAGAAAGAGTACAGTATTATGAAAAAAACAAAGATGCACTCTTTCAAAAAAATGATGATATCACACTGGATTATATAAAAATCCCATATCTTTCAGAAAATATGACGGAAGATCAAAAAGAGTTACTGGAAAAAGAATTGATATCTATTTATAAAAGCATGGATGGCTCACAAACATTACAGAAACTTGTGGCAGAAAACGAGATGCTGAGTCCGTATTTTTCCCATGAAGAACTGCTTTCCAGTGAGGTTTCTTCGAAGGCGAAGGAAATCGGAGATGTTTTGGAACTGGGATATGAATTAAAGATTGGAGAATCGACACAGGTAGTAGATGAAAATGGGGCGCTGTATCTTGTGCAGTGTACGGCTAAGAACGATTATGATTATTTTACTGTTGATGAAGTAAAGGATAATATCAATAAAGAGTTAAGAGAACAACATTATAATTCTATGATAGAAAAAAAAGCCGAGGATTTGGAAGTCGACGGCGATATGAAGAAAGTATATGATTTTACAAAAAAACATATAAAAAAATAAAAATGAGGAGGAATAAGAGCTATGAAGAGAAAAATTGTAGCGGCAATGTGTGCACTTGCTGTATTGTGTACGTCAGCGAATGTTTTCCCGATGTCGAGCGTTAGTGCGGCTCGAAAGGAAAAAGCAGTTGGAACGACATATTACATCAGTAATCGTGGAGACAATCAAAACAGTGGAACTTCAGAAGGAGAAGCATGGCAGACTTTAGATAAGCTTAAAGATGTGAAACTTCAGCCGGGTGACAGCGTACTTTTTGAAGCGGGATCTGTTTTCCAAGGATTTCTTCATCTGCAGAATGTACACGGAACAAAAGAAAATCCGATTCGGATCGGAAGCTATGGGGAAGGTAATAAACCTATCATTAATGCAAGAGGAGAAGGTGTCTGGTATCAGGATTATGGTACACCGATGGATAACAGTGGACACCGTTCAAAAGGATATGTGTCTTCTGCCATTTTGCTCTACGATGTTGATTATGTAGAAGTGAAAGGTTTGGAATTGACAAATGAATCTGATGATGCACAATACATTCAAAATGGTTTGGCAAATACATCAGCACGTATGGACCGCACCGGAGTTGCAGGAATTGCAAAAGACGGAGGAACCATGGACCATGTCTATTTAGAAGACCTTTATATCCACGATATTGACGGAAATCTTCAAGATAAACATATGGACAATGGAGGAATCCAGTTCAACGTATCAAAACCGACAGATGAATCTAAAACAGGGATTGCAAGATATAATGATGTAAAAATTACAAACTGTTATGTCAAAGATGTAAAACGTGCCGGAATTGTAGTTGGCTATACATATCAGCATTCTAAATTCAATGGAGCACAGATTGCAGATGAGACAGTGCAAAAATATGGACACACAAACATTTATATCGCAGACAATTATGTACAGAATTCTGGAAATGATGCGATTGTTGCAATGTATGCATATCGACCGGTAATTGAAAGAAATATTTCGGATACAGCCGGCGTTGATTTGGATGATGGATATGCCGGTTATTGGCAGTCTTTCTGTGCGACAATCTGGCCATGGAAAACAAAAGATGCGGTATTCCAATATAATGAGGCGTTTGATACAGTCGGAGAAGGCAATGGTGACGGACAGGCGTGGGACATTGACTGGTCAGACGGCACGGTTTACCAGTATAACTATAGTCATAATAATGGTGGAGGTTCTATGCTGATTTGCTTAAATGAGGCTTATAATGGTACATTCCGTTATAATTTAAGCCATAATGATTTAGGCTGTCTTATTACATTCCAAGGAAATCCGGAAGCAAAGATTTATAACAACGTCTTTTATGTGGACGGGGACAGAGCAACAAGAGTACACCACAATGCGAGTGGAAAACGCAGCGGTTCCGGTGTGATTTCAAATAATATTTTCTACAATGCAAGTACAGCGAACCCGAACGATGAGTGGGAACCAAATGGAAATAAAAAATTCAGCAATAATCTTTATTATGGATATACTTCTACTCCATCTACAGATAAACATGCGGTAGTTGTTGCAGAAAGTGAAAAAGACCAGATTTTTGTCGGACCACTGACTGCACCGGACAGCACAGATGGAACGATTCATAGACACGATGATCCGGAAGCAAAGACAGTGTTTGACGGATTTAAAATCAAAGAAGATTCTGCAGCAGTAAATGCCGGTGTATATATTCCAAATAATGGCGGAAAAGATTTCTTTGGCAATAAACTTGGAATGACACCTGATATCGGTATGCACGAGACAAAAGCAGAAGATGGAGAAATCGTGGAAGAAATTTATTCAGATGTTTACAAAGTGACAGAGAATGAAATCAATGATGTCGAAGTCGGAACTACTGTCGATGAGATGAAAGAAAATCTTGTATATGACAAGCGGGTTACTTTGGAAGTGTACAAGGGAGAAGAAGCTGCAGCGGGCGATGCAGCTGTGGAAGACGGTATGATTTTGAAACTGAAAAATGGAGATACGGTAAAAGAGTATACAATACATACAGTCCTTCGTCTGTCAACGCTTGTTTACGAGATAGAAGGAACAACAATCCGTGAAGTTCCAAAAGGAACAACTGTTGGTACTTTTAAAGAAAATTTAATTCATCATAAACGTGTCAATGTAGACGTTTATAAAGGAGACAAAAAGGTAGAAGATTCTGAAGTTATCGAAGAAGGAATGACACTGAAAGTATCTTATAAAGAAGTTTCCAAAGAATTTAACATTTCACTTGTGAAAGTATATAAAGAGTATGCAGCAACAGGAATGACAGCAGAGGCGGGAAGTTTTCAGCCAAATAATAATACAGAAGGAAACGGAAATCTTGCATTGGATAACAACTTGAATACAATGTGGCATACAAACTGGAATGGCTGTCAACGTTCAGAAACATGGATTACGATTGATATGAAGAAAGAACAAAATGTTGCAATGTTAAAATATACTCCAAGACAAGGCGGCGGAACAAACGGTAACATCACAGCTTATGAGATTTATGTAAGTAAAGACGGACAGACTTGGGGAGAACCGGTTGCAACGGGAACATGGGCAAACAATAATGTTGTGAAATATGCAAGATTTGACACTGTTTTAGGACGTTATGTGAAATTAGTAGCAACAGACTCTGCATCGCAGGAAGCAAGTAAAATTTTTGCTTCGGCAGCAGAAATTCGTTTAGGATTTGAAGAGTAGAAAGGAGGGTGTGATTATGAAAAATAGAATTCTGGCTATGTTTATGGCGGCTGCAGTTGTGGGTACGACAGTTTTACCGGGAATGACAGTAGATGCCGCAAAACAGGGAAAAACAACAGGAACAACGTATTATGTAAGTACAGTTGACGGAAACGACAACAATGATGGAATGTCTGAGGGGAAAGCATTTTACAGTTTAGACAAAATCAATGAACTGACATTGAAGCCGGGAGATAAAGTTCTTTTGGAGCGTGGTTCTGTATTCCAAAATGGTTTTCTGCATTTGAAAGGAGACGGTTCAGAAGAGGCGCCAATCGTTGTTGACTCTTATGGAAAAGGAAATTTACCAATCATTGAAACAAACGGACAAGGAATCTGGTATCAAAACTATCGCGCTCCTTTGGGCAACGCAAAACATAAATATCAAGGATATGTTTCTTCTTCTGTACTTCTTTATGATGTAGAATATGTAGAAATCAAAAACTTGGAAATTACAAACAAAGCTCCAAAGATTGAAACAGCATATAATGCAGAAGATGTTATGAACCGTACAGGAGTTGCGGCAGTTGCACAAAATGAAGGAACGTTAAATCATATTTATCTGGATAATTTATATGTTCATGATGTAATTGGAAATGTATATGACAAACATATGAACAACGGAGGTATCTATTTTACAGCTTTCCAGCCGATGGATGCATCAACAGGAATTGCAAAATATGATGATGTAAAAATTGAAAATTGTTATGTAGAAAACACAAACAGATGGGGAATTGCAGTTGGATACAGTTATACCCATGGTCAGTTCCATGGCGGTGTGATTTCAGATGAAAAGATTAGTACATACGGCTCTACCAATGTTGTGATTCGCAATAACTATGTGAAAGATGCAGGTGGAGATGCAATTACATTGATGTATTGTGACCGTCCGCTTATTGAGTATAACGTATCAGATGGTGCGGCAAGACAGATTAATACAAAAGACTATAATGCGACCGGATTTGGACGAGTTGCAGCCGGAATTTGGCCTTGGAAATGTAAAGATGCCATTTTCCAGTACAATGAAGCATTTGATACTTGCCAAAACCAAGATGGTCAGGCGTGGGATGCAGACTATGGTGATGGAACTGTTTACCAGTATAATTACAGCCATAATAACGGTGGCGGAAGTGTTATGTTCTGCGGAGGAGAAGCAATCAATAATATTTTCCGGTATAATATCAGTCAAAATGATTTAGGCGGTGTGATTAACCCAGCAGGACAACCTGATGCACATGTGTATAACAATACATTCTTTGTAAAAGAAGGAATTGATTTTATTCGTACAAATATGGGCGGTGGTCCAATGGTAGTAGAGAATAATATCATTTATTATAATGGCTCTGCACCAAAAGAAGAAAACTGGTTCAAACATACGAATGAAACAAAAACAAAATATGACAATAACCTTTATTACAATTATGCAAATGTTCCGGCAAATGATGCGAATGCGATTGAAGCAGATCCGAAATTTGCAGATCCGGGTAAAGCGCCAACAGCACCTTTGGCCGGCGTGGAAGCAGGAAACATAAAAGATTCAATTGTTCATGAAAGAACAGCATTTGATGGATATAAACTGGCATCAGATTCTCCGGCAGTTAATGCAGGTAAAGTGATCAAAAACAATGGTGGAAAAGACTTCTTTGGAAACAAAGTGACAGGAACACCGGATATAGGAGCATTTGAAAGTGATGCGGTTTCTCTTGTTTTAACATCTGATGTATATGATATTAAAACAGCAGAAAAAACAATTGGAGGAGTAGAAGCAGGTACAACAGTTGCAGATTTCCTTAAAAATTTGAAGTACGATTCCGGATGCACAATCAAAGTGATGAATGGCAAAGAAGAAGTGGAAAGCGGAATTGTAAAAGGCGGTATGAGTGTTGTATTGTCTGACGGAAAACAAGAAGTAGTGTATACGATTGTTGCATCAGCTGACAACGCAATCAAAGAGGCTGTCTATATGATGAAAGATAAAACTGTATTTGTTCCGATGCTGGAAAATAATCCGACAACTGTGAAAGAGTTAAAAGAAGGTGTGAAAGTTCACAGCACAGCGGAAGTCAAAATTGTAAATGCAGAAGGAAAAGAAGTTACGACAGGAAATATTGCAGAAGGAATGAAACTTGTCGTTCAGGCAGAAAATGGAGATCAAAATGAATTTACAATTTCTGCGAAAAACAGTTATCAGTGGGCGCTTGATTATGCCGGACCACAGCAGGGTAATGTCTGGTTTGGTCAGATGAAAAAATCTGCTTCAGAATATGAGAATTTGACAGCATACGATCCGGTATATCCAAACTGGGCAGTGGATACATATTTTGGGCCAGGTGTAGCTTTGCCAAATCATCAGACACCGACAACAGAGACAACACATGGATTGCTTTCCGATACAACCGGAGCATCTAAAAAAGAAGGTATGGCAATGGCATTCCGCGTACCGAAGAGCGGAAAAATTACCTTGGCTGTGAAAGACGATGAACCGTATCTGCGTCAGGCAGGAAACAAAAACGGAACGGTTACTTTAAGCTTTACGAAAAATGGAGAAGTGCTTGGCGATTCTTATGTACTTGAAGTAAGTAATCAAAAAGCAGATGTGGGAATCCGTGAGATTGAAGTCAATAAAGGCGACTGGATTCGTGTGGAAGCGAAAAATAACGGAGCTCCGACAAAACCATCTATCCACGTAACACCAATCATTACTTATGTTGATGAGGCTATGGTGGAACCTGAACAGGTAAATAAAACATTGTTGAAAGACACAATTGATTATGCAAAATCTGAGCAGGAAAAACCGGAGTATCAGTACGTTGTACCGATTGTGAAACAAAAATTGGAAGAAGCATTAGAAGCAGCCGAAAAAGTATATGCAGATGAAAATGCTACACAGGCTCAGGTAGATACTGTATGTGATAAACTGTTGGAGATGATTCATTATCTTTCTTACACCGGAAACAGCAAGTCGCTGCAGGCGTTAGTAAAAGCAGCAGAGGATATCAATGTTGATGTTTATACAGAAGAGAGTGTGAAAGCATTTAGAGCAGCATTAGAAGAAGCAGTAGAATTGTTGAAAGATGAAAATGCACTTCAGTATGAATTAGATGCTGCACAACAGAAATTACAGGAAGCAATGGAGGGATTGACTATAATTCCGGTTGATAAATCCAAACTTGCAAAAGCTGTGAAAGAGGCACAAAAGTATGTTGAAAAATTAAATGAATATACACCTCAGTCTGCTGAACTTTTCCAAGGAGCTTTAGATGCGGCAAAAGCTGTTTTAGATGATGAAAAAGCAACACAAGAACAGGTAGAACATGCATTTGTAAATCTGCAAAATGCAATCTTCAACTTGAGACTGATTCCGAATAAAGACAAATTGGAAGAGTTGTTAAGCAAAGCAGAAAATATTGATTTGTCATTGTATACAGAAGAGTCCGGTAATGTTTTGAAAGCAGCAATTGCAGATGCCAAAGCGATTTTTGAAGATGAAAATGCAACAGAGAAGCAGGTTGCGTATGCGTCAGATTTATTGGCAAAAGCAATGGATGGATTGAAAACAGCGGAATCAAAAGAACCGACAGATGATAAAAAGCCATCTGCTGAACAGGGAAATGCACAAGCAAGTAAAGAAAATGCATCAGAGAAAAAACCAACGGCTGCGAAGACAGGGGATACAACAATGATGTTTGTATGGATTCTTGTTATGATTGCCGGAGTAAGCACAGTGACTGTGATTTATAAAAAAAGAAAATATGAATAGTAGAATGAAATAGTTGCAATTGGGGGCGTAGTAAAATTGAATTTTGCTATGTCCCCAATTGACGTGAATCATTAAGAATTTCTGAAGAAAGTGGATATTCTCAAGGAACTATGCTACAATAGGGCGTACATTTTTAGAGAAGGAGAGAGTACGGTTATGTGGTGGAATAGAATGATTTTGGGGTTTGACAGTTACCATGTGATTTTATGGTTTTTGCTATATAGTATTTTAGGGTGGATTGTAGAGTCGATTTATATGTCAATCTGTAATAGAAAATTGACAAACAGAGGATTTGCAAAAGGCCCGTTTTGTCCGATTTATGGTGTTGGGGCATTGACGGTATATTTTGTGTTGAGACCATATAGCAGTAATGGATTTCTGCTGTTTTTATTAGGGTCTCTGCTTGCTACGGCGCTTGAGCTTTTGACGGGAATTATCATGAAGCATATCTTTGGAGAAATTTGGTGGGATTACCATGAAAAGCCATTTAATTACAAAGGAATTTTATGTCTGGAAAGTTCAATCGCATGGGGCTTTTATACCCTTTTTCTGTTTTTATTTCTGCAAAGATTTGTGGAGGGAGTTGTGGCGAGAATACCGTTTTTGGTCGGGAAAATTGTGGGCAGTTTTCTGATTGTTGTATTTACAATAGATTTTCTTCATTCATTGTATGTGGAGAAAAAGGAAGATATACCGGAACGTGTATGGAGGATTAAAGATACATTGATTGAGAAAATTTCACGTTCTTAGTAAAATGGAGATGAAAGTAGAGAAGGTTGCATATTTTTTAAAAACAGTCATTACAATGATAGTAGACGAAAAATATTATAAAGGAGCAAGTTGCCATGAAAAGGTTTCTAGCACTGATGGTAAGTCTGGTATTATGCGTTACAGATGTGTGTGCAATGTCAGAGAGCGAAGGAATACTTTACGAGGAAACGAAAGCCGGAACAGAGGAATCTGCTTTTGGGGAGCTGGAAATCAGCACACCATCGGCTGTTTTGATGGAGGTGTCTACCGGAAAGGTAATTTACGAGAAGGCGGCAGATGAACAACTTCCGCCGGCGAGTGTCACGAAGGTAATGACATTATTGTTGATTTTTGATGCGTTGGAAGATGAGAAAATAAAGCTGACTGACATAGTATCCGTATCGGAGTATGCGGCGTCCATGGGTGGCTCGCAGGTGTTTTTAGAGCCGGGAGAGACACAGACTGTGGATACGATGATAAAATGTATTGCGGTGGCGAGTGCGAACGATGCTTGTGTGGCAATGGCAGAGCACATATGGGGCAGTGAGGAAGAATTTGTAGCAAAAATGAATGCAAGGGCAAAGGAACTCGGTATGGAACACACGAATTTTTTGAACTGTAATGGACTTGATGCAGACGGACATGTGACGACAGCGCGGGATATTGCCCTGATGTCGAGAGAATTGATTACGAGATATCCGAAAATTCACGACTATTCTACGATATGGATGGAAAACATTACACATACGACCAAGAAGGGGACAACGGAGTTTGGCCTTGCGAATACCAACAAACTGATCAGACAATATCAGTATGCGACAGGACTAAAGACCGGCTCGACAAGCAAGGCAAAATTTTGTCTGTCAGCAACTGCAAAGAAAGATGATTTAGAACTGATTGCAGTAATCATGGCAGCGCCGGATCCGAAGGCGAGATTTAAAGATGCGACAACGCTTCTAAATTATGGATTTGGAAAATGTACGAAATACAAAGATACCACTCCGTTTGAATTAGAGCCTTTGAAAATAAGGGGTGGAATTGAAAAAGAGATGCCTGTCGCTGTGGAGACGGAATTTCAATATATTGACACAACAGGAGCCAATTTATCAGGGATAAAGCGAAAAATCGAAATCGATCAGGAAAAACAGGCTCCGGTAAAAAAAGGAGAAAAAGTCGGAACGGTTACATATCTGTTGAATGGAAAGAAAATTGGGGAGATTTCGATTCAGATACAAAAAAGTGTAGGGAAAATGCAGTTTAAACATGCATTTGCAGAGATATTTCAAAATTTTCTATTGTAGAATGAGTTAAAAAATTATATAATGCTAGAGAAATAATAGTACAGGTTCAGATTTGGATCTGTACTGTTTTATGGAATGGAAAAGAAAAAGAAGGCGGGAGTGGCGGTATGGGAAATGTGATTATTGTACTTGGAATCGTGTTATTGACCGTGCTTATGGAATCTTGGCGGGAGAATCATGTATTTAGAACGACCTATTACAATATACAATCATCCAAACTGCAAAAGCTGAAGAGGAAACGGAAGGTTGTTGTGCTAAGTGACTTGCATAACCAATGTTATGGAAAGAATAATCAGAAGCTTTTGACGGCAATACGAAGAGAAAACCCAGATCTGATACTGATTGCCGGAGATATGTTGATTGGGAAAGAAGGATTTTCGCCAAAGCCAGCAAAAGAATTTGTCTCTGCACTTCCTGCTATTTGTGATGTATATTATGCCAATGGGAATCACGAACAGCGGATGAAGGAAAATACAGAAAAATATGGTGAGACTTATGCGGTATATCAAGAACAGTTAAAGCGTGCAGGAATTCACTTTTTGGAAAATGAAGGAGTCAGATTAAGCTGGGATGGACAGGCTGTTGATGTATATGGGTTGGAAATTCCGCATCGATATTATAAAAAATTTGAAAATATAGAACTTCCGGTGGAAGAAGTAGAAAGCTGTATCGGTGAAGCTTTTGAGGGACATTATGAGATTTTGCTTGCGCATAACCCGGTGTTTGCAAAGACCTATCTGAAATGGGGAGCAGATTTAATTTTGTCCGGACATTTGCATGGAGGGATTGTGAGAGTTCCGAAGCTTGGCGGTGTCATTACGCCTCAGGCAAGGTTATTTCCGAAATATTCAGGCGAATTGACTATGGAAGGAGAAAAGGCTGTTGTAGTAAGCAAAGGACTTGGAACGCATACGTTTCGGTTTCGTCTTTTTAATCCGGCGGAGATGATTGTTCTTCAGATAGGAGGAGAAAAATCATGAAAGACCAGTATGGAAGATTGATTGATTATCTTCGAATATCTGTCACAGACCGATGCAATCTGCGTTGTGTGTATTGTATGCCGGAAAAAGGTGTGACGTGGATTCCTCACAGTGAAGTGCTGACTTATGAGGAACTGTTAACAGTGGGTAAGGCAGCGGCAGCACTGGGAATCAAACACATAAAGATAACTGGAGGCGAGCCTCTGCTTCGAAAGAATGTGACGGAATTTATTGCAAGATTAAAAAAGACCAAAGGAATTGAGACGGTAACGCTTACTACGAACGGTATTCTGCTTCCAAACTACATTGAACAGTTGTCGAAAGCGGGAATTGATGGAATCAATATCAGTCTGGACACATTGGAAGAGAAAAAATTTCGAAAACTGACACGAAATGGTGAGGTAAAAGATGTGTGGAAGGGAATTTCTTCGGTTATTCCCTATGATCAGATCAACATGAAGATAAATTGTGTTCTGGCTGGAAAAGACTGGCAAAAAGATGCCGTACATGTGGCAGAAATCGCAAAGAAATATAGAATTCATGTGAGATTTATTGAACTGATGCCGATTCAGAATCAAGAGGAAAAGGGAAATCTGGAAGAAGAAATAAAGGCATTGCTAGAAGATGTTTATGGTCCTATGAGAAGGTGCGAGGAGCGAATCGGATTTGGTCCGAGTGTCTATTATGAATTGCCTGAGTTTTGTGGAAAGATTGGCTTTATTAGTGCAGTCAGTCACAAATTCTGTAATCAGTGCAACCGTATACGTCTCACTTGTGATGGAAAACTACGGTTGTGCCTGCAATCAGAAAATGCGGTAGATCTAAAGAGCGCCTTGCGTCAAGGTGCCTGCGAAGAGGAATTGAAGCAATTATTGGAAAAGGGATTACTTGAAAAACCAAGAGAACATCGATTTGGATGTGATTGCATAGAGGGAGAGGCAATGTCCAGAATCGGAGGATAAAAGAAAGGATAGACAAAATGAAAAGAAAAAAGTTAGTGTGTTTATTAACTGCGTTTGCGGTTATGATTGGTATGGCGGGATGTATAAAAGAAGAAAAGAAAGCAGAAAAGAGGAAACAAGAAGTTGAATTGCACATATTGGCGGCAGCCAGCATGACAGATGCATTGACGGAGATTTCTAAGACATATAAAAAAGAACACGAAAATGTAAAGTTTGTGTTTAATTTTGATTCTTCCGGTACATTGAAAACGCAGATTGAAGAAGGCGCTCCGGCAGATATTTTTATTTCTGCGGCGATGAAACAGATGGATGAATTGGATAAAGGTGGATTTATTAAAAAGGACAGTATTGTGAAACTTTTGGAAAATAAGGTTGTCTTGATTCAGCCAAAAGATGCGAAAACAGAGATCAGCTCTTTTGAAGACGTGGCAACAGATAAAGTATCCATGGTTGCAATTGGAAATGCTGATGTTCCGGTAGGACAGTACACAGAACAAATTTATAAAAATTTGGGATTATGGGATCAGGTCGCAGCGAAGGCGAATTTGGCGACTAATGTCAGACAGGTACTGGATTGGGTTGCCACAAACAATGTAGACTGCGGAATTGTTTATGCTACAGATGCGATGATAGAAGAGAATGTGAAAGTAATCTGTGAAGCACCGCAAGGGACATGTGATCCGGTAATCTATCCGGCGGGAGTTGTCAAATCCAGTGAGAATGCCAAAGCGGCAGAACAATTTATGGAATACTTGAAAACGGATGAAGCAAAATCTGTATTTACAGCGTATGGATTTACGAATTATGAGGAGTAATCAATGGATATCTCACCACTTCTTTTATCGTTAAAAACAGCGTGTCTGGCAACAGTCATTACATTTTTTGCCGGACTTTGGATTGCCTATAAAGTGATAAAAATAAAGCATGGAAAAGCGGTATTGGATACAATATTAACATTGCCGATGATACTGCCGCCGACAGTCGTCGGCTTTTTTCTATTGCTTTTTTTTGGAAAAAGCAGTCCGTTGGGAGCGTGGCTTTCCGAACATGGAATGCCGATTGTATTTTCATTTGCAGGTACGGTGATCGCATCTGTGGTTGTATCGTTTCCATTGATGTACCGAACTGCACGCAGTGCATTTGAACAGATGGATCAGAATCTAGTGTATGCGGGACAAACGTTAGGCCTTTCTAATTACACGATCTTTTGGAAAGTTATTTTCCCGAACTGTTTTCCGGGAATTGCAGGGGGAACGATTCTGGCATTTGCAAGAGCTCTCGGAGAATTTGGCGCAACAATCATGCTTGCCGGAAACATTCCGGGAAAAACACAGACAGTGGCGATAGCGGTATATTCTGCCATGCAAAACGGAAACCGCACACAGGCATATCAATGGGTTGGGGTTATCATGCTGATTTCTTTTTTGTCAATCTTGCTTATGAATCTTGTAAACAGACAGCAGATGAAATATGCAATTAGGAGGAAATAAGATGTCTCTTTCGGTAAATATTAAGAAAAAAATAGAAGGATTTACCTTGGATGTGGCTTTTGAGGCAGAGAATGAATTTTTTGCTGTTCTTGGGGAAAGCGGTTGTGGAAAAAGTCTGACACTTCGATGTATCGCAGGGATTGAGAGACCGGATACGGGAAAGATTGTGTTGAATGGCAAAGTGCTGTTTGATTCGGAAAAACATATTAACCTGCCGCCTCAGAAGAGAAAAATCGGTTATTTATTTCAAGATTATGCATTGTTTCCAAACATGACTGTTGAAGAAAACATCGGAATCGGTATTGAGAAAAAGCGAAGAAAAGAAGAGGTCGCGCGTTTTGTGAAGATGTTTTTTCTGGAAGGGTTTGAAAAAAAATATCCGTATATGCTTTCAGGTGGACAAAAACAGCGAGTGGCCATTGCGAGAATTCTCATTCTCAATCCTGAGATGATACTTTTGGACGAACCGTTTTCAGCAGTTGACAGCTATTTAAAATGGAAATTGGAACAGCAGATCATGGAGCTTGCAAAATTATATAACAGCACAATTCTCTTCGTTTCTCACAACAGAGATGAGGTTTATCGGCTCTGTGATAAAATGGCGGTGATTCATAACGGAAAAGTAGAAGTGACAGGTGAAAAAAAGGAAATTTTCAAAAATCCAAGGACGGTTTCAGCAGCAATCCTGACGGGGTGTAAAAACATAACAGAGATGGTAACAGAGGGGCAATATATATATTGTAAGGACTGGAACATCAGAAAAAGAATTGTATGTTCAGAAAAAGTGATTGGAAAAGCACTTGGAATCCGGGCGCATGATATAAAAGTAATCAAGGAAAGAGAATATGCGGATGCAAAATGTGTTGTGGAGGATGTGATTGAGTCGACCTTTGATATGATTTATCTTCTGAGACCGGATGGGGCGAAAAAACCTCTGCGCATGCAACTTCCAAAAAGCCAGGTTTTGGTTTATCATGAAAAGGAAGAAGTGTATATTTCTCTTTGGGAAGAGGCACTTTTATTTTTGCAGCAGTAATAGCGGAATCCTTGAGAAAGAACTTGTCGAAAAGTGTACTATCCCGTATAATAAATAGCAGTGAGTAAGGGAAAAGGAAGACAGATAAATGGGAATACCGGTGAAATTGCAAGTGTTTGAGGGACCGCTTGATCTGCTTTTGCACTTGATTGAAAAAAATAAGATTGATATCTATGACATTCCGATTGTGGAGATTACCAATCAGTATATGGATTATATCCGTGAGATGCAGAAGAAGGACTTGAATATTATGAGCGAATTTCTTCTGATGGCAGCAACACTGTTGGACATTAAATGCAAGATGCTTCTTCCGAAAGAAGTCAACGAAGAGGGGGAAGAGGAAGACCCAAGACAAGAGCTTGTAGAGCAGCTTTTGCAATATAAGATGTATAAATATATGTCATATGAGCTTCGGGATCGTCAGATTGATGGTGAGCGTATGATGTTCAAAGGTCCGGATATACCGGAGGAAGTCAAAACCTATCAACAGCCATTTGATTTGGATGAGCTTTTGGATGGACTTACTTTGGCAAAACTGAATCGGATATTTAAAGATGTCATGAGACGTCAAAATGATAAGATAGATCCTGTAAGAAGTATATTTGGTAAAATTGAGAAAGAAGAAGTGACCGTGGATGATAAGATGGAATATCTGAATGAGTATATCAGAACACATCACAAATTCAGCTTTCGTAATCTTTTGATGCACCAGAAGTCAAAACTGCACATTGTAGTTACATTTCTTGCTGTTTTGGAGATGATGAAAATCGGAGCGATCACGATTGAACAGGAGCATACATTTGGAGAGATTATGATTACTTCTCGACAAGATTCACAATCCGGTGAAAGGTGGAATACAGAGAATGAAGATTAAAAAGATGGAAGGGATTATAGAAGCAATTCTCTTTACAATGGGAGAATCGGTTGAACTTGATAAGATTGCAAGAACATTAGAGCAGGATGTGGAGACAACACGGAAAGTAATACACAATATGATGGATCGATATGAAAAAGAAGATAGGGGAATTCATATTATTGAATTGGAAAATGCATTTCAAATGTGTACCAAAAAGGATACGTATGAGTATTTGATCCGAATTGCCAAACAGCCTAAACGTCATGTTCTGACGGATGTTGCACTGGAGACGCTCTCGATTATTGCGTATAAACAGCCCATTACAAAGCTTGAGATTGAAAAGATCCGTGGGGTGAAATCAGACCATGCAGTTAACAAGCTGATTGAATATGATCTGGTTGCGGAGGTCGGAAGAATGGATGCGCCTGGAAGACCGCTTTTGTTCGGCACCACAGAAGAATTTCTTAGAAGATTCAGTGTGCAGTCTGTCGATGAGCTTCCGAGTATCAATCCGGAAAAAATGGAGGATTTCAAAGCGGAGGCAGAAGATGAGGTACAGTTGCGTCTGAACCTCTAAATAGGAATGGATGTTTCGTGCATTGCATATATTGAACAAAAGAATCAATAGGCGGGACATCGTGAAACGGATATTAGTATTTATATTGACATGTGCGCTCCTTTTTGGGATAACCTCATATGCAAAAGAGGAGGAGCCAAAACAATTATACGCCCAGTCAGCGGTCCTTATGGATGCGGACAGTGGGCGTGTTTTGTTTGAAAAGAATGGATATGAACAAAAAGCAATGGCGAGTACGACAAAGATTATGACCTGTATTTTGGCGTTGGAAAAAGGAAAACCAGATCAAATTGTCACAGTGTCAGAGAATGCGGCAAGACAGCCGAGAGTACATTTGGGAATGGCAAATGGAGAACAATTCTATCTGCGTGATCTTTTATATTCTTTGATGTTGGAGTCACACAATGATTCGGCAGTTGCAATTGCAGAACAGGTGGGAGGAACAGTAGAGGGATTTGCTCGAATGATGAATGAGAAAGCAGAAAAAATCGGATGTAAGGATACATATTTTATAACACCAAACGGTCTGGATGCTTCTGATGAAAATGGGAAACATTCTACAACAGCGGAAGAACTGGCAAAAATCATGCGGTATTGTATTAAGCTTTCACCTCAAAAAGAGCTGTTTTTGGAGATAACCCAGACGCAGAACCACACATTTACAGATGTAGAAGGAAAGCGACAATTTTCCTGTAATAATCATAATGTGTTTTTAGGGATGATGGATGGAGCACTGTCTGGGAAAACTGGTTTTACAGGTGATGCGGGGTATTGCTATGTTGGGGCTTTAAAGCAGGGAGAAAGGACATTTATCGTGGCACTTTTAGGGTGTGGGTGGCCAAACAATAAAGGTTATAAATGGAAAGATACGAAAGCATTGATGGAGTATGGACTTCAAAAATATGAATACGAGAATGTATTCCAAAAACAGGACAGCTCTTGTATCATCGTTGAAAATGGGATTCCGGAAAGTGATGATATTTTTGATGTGGCGATGGCAGAGACAAAAATCAAAACAGATACGCAGGAACTGCCATTTTTGTTGAAGGAGGGGGAAACAGTAGATATCAAGACTGATATTAAAAAGACATTGAAAGCGCCCGTCCAGGCAGGAGAGACTGTAGGGAGTGTTACATATTATCTGAAAGATTTTAAAATAAAGGAATATCCGCTTGTAATTACAAAGTCAGTGCCGCAAAAAACATTTATATGGTACTTACAAAAGCTCTTTACTATGTATATGTTAAAATAAATCAATAAAAATGATTAAATTTGTCACTGTTGCGTGATGGATAAATATGGTAGGATAAATAAAGATAATAAAATTGATTTATTTTAACAAAGGGGTAAGAAAGATGAAGAATTTTGAAAAATATGAGAGAAGTTATTTTATGCCGCCTGAAATCAGCTATGATTGGGTAAAAAAAGATTATATTGACAAAGCGCCGATTTGGTGCAGTGTGGATCTGCGAGATGGAAATCAGGCACTGATTGAGCCGATGAGTTTGGAAGAAAAGATAGAATTTTTTCAGATGCTTTTAGCAATTGGATTCAAAGAGATTGAAGTTGGTTTTCCGGCAGCTTCAGAGACAGAGTATCAGTTTCTGCGAACCTTGATTGAGCAGAATATGATTCCGGATGATGTGACGATTCAGGTTCTGACGCAGGCGCGTGAACATATCATCAAGAAGACATTTGAGGCAGTCAAAGGAGCACCGCATGCAGTAATTCATTTATATAATTCGACATCGGTAGCGCAACGAGAGCAGGTGTTCAAAAAATCAAAAGAAGAAGTAAAGCAGATTGCAATCGACGGTGCAAAACTGTTAAAAAAACTTGCGGATGAGACAGAAGGAAACTTTACATTTCAATACAGCCCAGAGAGCTTTCCTGGAACCGAGGTTGATTATGCATTGGAGGTGTGCAATGCAGTGTTGGAAGAGTGGAGACCGACGAAAGATAATAAAGTCATCATCAATCTTCCGACAACTGTTGAAAATGCAATGCCGCATGTGTTTGCAACACAGGTAGAGTATATGAGTAAAAATCTGCTGTACAGAGAGAATGTGATCTTATGTCTGCATCCACATAATGACAGAGGATGCGGAGTCTGTGATGCAGAACTTGGTGTGCTTGCAGGAGCTGATAGAATCGAGGGAACCTTATTTGGAAATGGAGAGCGAACAGGAAATGTGGATATCATCACACTGGCGATGAATATGTTTTCTCATGGCGTGGATCCAAAACTTGATTTTTCAAATATGGGAGAGATTTGTGAAAAATACGAGAGACTGACAAGAATGCATGTGTACGAAAGACAGCCATATGCTGGAGAATTGGTATTTACTGCATTTTCGGGATCGCATCAAGATGCAATTGCGAAAGGAATGGCATATAGAGAAGAAAAAGAGCGCGCCCATTGGACAGTTCCATATCTTCCGATTGACCCAAAAGATGTTGGAAGAGAATATGATTCAGATGTGATTCGCATTAACAGCCAGTCAGGAAAAGGCGGCGTAAACTACATATTAAAACAAAGTTTTGGAATTAGTCTTCCAGAAAAAATGCGGGAGGAAGTTGGTTATCTTGTGAAGGATGTGTCAGACAAGGCGCATAAAGAACTTACTCCGGAATGGATTTATCATATTTTTGAAGAGAATTATATTCATGTCAAAAATACGTTTGCAATTGATGAATGCCATTTTGAACAGGGAGATGGAATGAAAGCAGATGTGACTATTGGCTATGATGGCAGAAAATATGTGATGATGGGTGTTGGAAATGGACGGTTGGATGCTGTCAGCAATGCAATCAAACAATATTTTAATATCGGTTACGAGTTATCTTTTTATGAAGAACATTCTCTTACTAAAGGCTCGTCGTCAAAGGCAGTGGCATATGTAGGGGTAAACTGTAAAGGAAAGGTATACTGGGGAGTTGGAATTGATGCAGATATCATCAAGGCATCTATAGAGGCATTGACCGTTGCGGTAAATAAAATTGAAGAGATACAGCATGCTAACGACGAAAAAGAGGAGAGAATGATAGAAATTTTGAATTATATCCAGGCGAATTATTTGCATGTGACTTTAGATGATCTTTCTGAAAAATTCTTTTTATCAAAGCCGTATTTGTCAAAATATATTAAGGAAAAATCAGGTATGACATTTGGAGAAATCGTTAAAAAAGCAAGAATGAAAAAAGCAAAGAATTTGTTGAAGACAGGAAACATGACTGTAGAAAAAGTAGCATTGGCAGTTGGATATCAGAATGTAGAGCATTTTAACAGATTATTTAAAAAGGCATATGATATGACGCCTGTGCAGTATCGGAATCGAAAGGAATAAATCAAAAATATGAAAAAAACTGGTTTGAATTTTATTTTCAAACCAGTTTTTTGTATGGAAACTTATTCTTCTGTTAACTTGTTTAATGGTTTTGTCAGTAAGAACATAACAACCGCACAGATGAATGCAACGATTGCAAATGTTACGAATACTGGCATAATACCCATTTTTTCAACGATTTTCTGGAATTGACCGTTGATTAAGTTTGCAAAGAATGTTGCTAAAGTCCAAACACCCATCAATACAGATAAGTATTTCTTTGGAGCATACTTACTTACGAAAGAGTTTCCAAGTGGGGAGAAGCAAATCTCACCGATTGTAAGGAAGATTCCGAATAAGAAGATCCACATTACATTACCTTTTACAGAAGATGGAGCACCAACACCTCTTGTTAACTCTGTCATTACAAGCATAATGTAAGAGATTCCCAAGAATACAAATGCAAGAGTGATTTTGCTGAACATTGACAAGTCACCTTGAGGTCTTTTTGCTAATTTTGCCCACAATTTAGCAGCTGCCAAACTGAGAACGATACATAACAGACCATTCCATGTTGTTGTTAAGTGAGCTGGCGAAAGTTCGAAGAAACCAAGGTCTCTGTTTACATAATCCTGTAAGTAGAATGTAAGAACAACGTCCTGCTGATAGTAAGCCAGCCAGAAAATAATTGAGATGGCAGATACCAAGACGATAGCCCATACGTTTTTCTTCTCTTTTGATGTAAGTGGAGCTGTTGATTTTTCTTTCTTTTCTTTCTTTACTTCACCGATTACATTTCCGTTTGTATCTGTAAGATATTTAAATGGCTTGATACCCTGTCCCTGTAATTTTCCATAGCAAAGTGTAAAGAAAATACCACCGATGATTACAAGAATACCGCTAAGTAAGAATACCTGACGGAAACCTAACATCTGTCCTTGCTTAAATGTGTACATATATAATGTTGCACAGATCATAGATCCAAAGAAAGAACCAATGTTAACGAATGAATACTGGATAGAAAATGCTGAATCCAGTAAATCCTGGTCATCAAACAGACGTCCGATAATAGCAGCAAGGTTTCCCTTGAAGAATGCAGTACCGATAGATACGACTAAAATCATTACCCATACCATAGGTACGCTGTGTGCCTGCCATCCGCAGAAATATCCAAGACCCATGATGATACATCCAAGTGTAACGGCATATCTGGCACCTAAGAAACGGTCGCTTAACCATCCTCCGATAATTGGTGTGATGTATGTAAGTGAAGTAAGCCAAACTGCGATTTCACCAGCCTGTGCTTTAGTTACTCCGATACCGCCTTCTGCTACAGATGCAGCAAGGAATAAGGCTAAAAGCGGTTTTGTACCATAGAACGCAAAACGTTCAAATGTGTAAGTGATACAACAAATGTAAAATCCAATCGGATATTTTGCTTTTTTTGCTGTTCCCATAAATAAAGTCCTCCAAATAAAGTTATTTTAAATTTCTCTCGTGTAGATGCGAAGCCATTCTTCTTCCTCTTTTGTCAGATGAGGAGCGATGATATCATAAACTTGCTTATGATATGCATTCAGCCAGGCTTTTTCATCTTCCCTCAGAAGATCTGGATTGATTGCATCCAAATCAATAGGTACATAGGTGATTGGCTCAAAGTACATGAACTGTCCATACTCAGTCTCTTCACCTTTTCGTACTACTAATTCATTTTCGGTACGGATACCATGAGAACCCTCGATATAAATACCAGGTTCATCTGTAATCACCATGCCGGCTTCCAACGGATGCGCTTCATGTCCGCGAATGCGCCATCTAAAACCGGTAGGTCCTTCGTGGATATTTAGAAGATAACCAACGCCGTGTCCGGTACCGTGATTGTAATCAAGACCTAATTCCCACATTGGCTGACGGGCTAATACATCAAGATTATAACCGCAGCAGCCATACAAAAATTTGGCTCTTGACAGGTTCATCATACTTCTTAAAACTGTTGTGAAATGAAGTTTCAACTCATCATTGATCTCTCCTAAAGCAACAGTTCTTGTAATATCTGTGGAACCTTCATAGTAATTTCCACCAGTGTCTGTTAAGAACAGATTTCCGGCTGTCAACTCACAGTCTGTCTCTGCGGAAGAAGTGTAGTGACACATTGCAGCGTTTGCCTTGAATGCGCAGATTGGCTCAAAACTAGGCCATAAGAAACCTTCCTGTTGGGCGCGCAGATTTTCAAGTTTGTCTGATGCACTCATCTCAGTCATCTTTTCTTTGCCAAGGCTTGTTTTTAACCAATACATGAATTTCGTATGAGCAACGCCATCCTTTACATGTGCTTTTTTGATGTTTTCAATCTCTACATCATTCTTCATTGCTTTATATAAAATAGTAGGATTGGTCTTTTCAACTTTTTTTGTACTATCCGGGATATTATTATACAAAGCATAATTGATTCTTGCAGGGTCAATCAGGACTGTGTTATTAGAATCAAAGTCTTTTACAAAAGTATAAATGTCATTATATGGATGGAAAACAACATTATCCTTTTTAAGTTCTGATTTTACATGTTCATCTAGTCTGCTTTCATCTATAAATAAATGTACTTCATTCATCGTGATTACAGCATAACTTAGAACAAGAGGAGAATACATTACATCGTTTCCTCTGATATTAAGAAGCCATGCAATATCGTCCAATGTAGTTAAAACATGTACGTCAGCACCGTTTTCCTTCATTGCATCTCTCAAGCGAGAGAGTTTGGAAGTTGTGGCTTCACCGGAAAATTTTTCATCCAGTAAAAATACAGGTTCGGCTGCAAGGCTTGGCCGTTCTTCCCAAACGGCATCCACAAGGTCGTAAGAGTATTCAATACGGATATTCTTATAAGAAAATTGTTCTGCGAAATCTTTTCCTTCCTGCATAGCGATGACACGTCCGTCAAATCCTAAAGTCCCATTTTCAGGGAGTACAGAGTCAAGATACTCCGAGACAGTTGGAACTCCCGCGTTACCCATGCGATAGAGTGTTACACCACTCCCGGCAAGCTGAGCTTCCGCCTGAATAAAATAACGTCCGTCTGTCCAAAGACCTGCAGCATCTTTTGTGATTACAGCGGTTCCCGCTGAACCTGTAAAACCAGTGATAAATTCTCTGGATTTAAAATGTTCACCGACATATTCACTTTGGTGATTATCTGCAGATGGCACAACATAAGCATCGATATGTTTTTCTTCCATAAAAGAACGAAGCTTCGCTATTCTGTCTGATACGTTCAATCCGAATACCTCCTTAAAGTAATTTAGTAAATTATTATCCCGTAAGTTGAATTGTAGCATAAACGAAAGACAGGTACAAATGTTTTTTTTAGAAAGTAGGGTATGTGAAAAAAATATCAAATATTATGGAAAAAGAATTGCTATTTCTAAAAATATAAGATATAATTAAAATTGGCAGAAAATTGGTTTAACTTTAAAAAAATATATAAAAATGGAGGACTAGATTTATGAGCAACACAACATCTAAAAACCTCGCAAGTACAAGAATTGCCACTTTACTTGACGAAGGAAGCTTTGTTGAAATCGGTGGCGCAGTTACAGCAAGAACAACCGACTTTAACATGCAGGAGAAAGAGACTCCGGCTGATGGTGTCATCACAGGTTATGGAGTGATTGATGGCAATTTGGTGTACGTATACAGCCAGGATGCTTCTGTTTTAAAAGGAGCGATCGGAGAGATGCACGCAAAGAAGATTGCCAATATTTATGATATGGCAATGAAGATGGGAGCACCGGTTATTGGTCTTGTAGACTGCGCAGGATTAAGACTTCAAGAGGCAACGGATGCATTGAATGGATTTGGCAGCCTTTATATGAAACAGGCTATGGCATCTGGGGTGATTCCACAGATTACAGCAGTTTTTGGAAAATGCGGTGGTGGACTTGCCGTTGCATCTGCGATGACTGATTTTACTTTTATGGAAGAAAATGGGAAATTATTTTTAAATGCTCCAAATGCAATTGCAGGAAATGAGGTTTCAAAATGTGACACTTCATCTGCAAAATTCCAAAGCGAAGAATCCGGTTTGGTTGATGGAGTTGGAACAGAGGAGGAGATCCTTGGACAGATTCGTTCTTTAGTATGCATGCTTCCAACAAACAATGAAGATGATGCGTCTTATGATGAGTGTCTGGATGATTTGAATCGTGTTTGTGAAGGTATTGACAATGCAGTCGAGGATACTTCTATCGTTCTTGCTTTAGTATCTGATGACAATGTATTCTTTGAGACAAAGAAAGAATACGGAAAAGATATGGTGACCGGTTTTATCCGCTTGAATGGAATGACAATCGGAGCCGTTGCAAATCGCGCGAAGATATATGATGAAGAAGGCAACGCCGTGCAGGAATTTGGCGGAACATTGTCTGTACGCGGATGTAAGAAAGCGGCTGATTTTGTGAACTTCTGTGATGCATTCAATATCCCGGTTGTAACCCTTACAAATGTGACAGGATTTGAGGCGAGCAAATGTTCTGAAAAATCGCTTGCAAGAGAAGCGGCAAAATTAACTTATGCATTTGCAAATGCAACAGTACCAAAAGTAAATTTGATTATTGGAAAAGCATATGGAAGTGCTTATGTGACAATGAACAGCAAATCTATCGGGGCTGATATGGTATACGCATGGCCAACAGCAGAGATTGGAATGATGGATTCGACATTGGCAGCAAAAATTATGTATGCGGATTCGGATGCAGAGACAATCAATGCAAAGGCTTCAGAATACAGAGAGATTCAGTCAAGTCCGATATCTGCGGCAAGACGTGGCTATGTAGACACGATCATTGAACCTGCAGATACAAGAAAATATTTGATAGGTGCATTTGAGATGCTGTTCACAAAGAGAGAAGACCGCCCGGCAAAAAAACACGGAACGGTTTAGTGAGGTGAGGCAAAGTGAAGAAAAGAATGAGCTTAATAGTATGTGTTTTGGCAGCATCGCTTAGTTTTGCAGGGTGTTCCCAGAAAGCAGACACCGAATATGATGAATCTGCAGCACAACAGATAACAGAGACACTTATCACTAGTTTTTCCCAGATGGGAAAAGAAGGGTTTGAGCAATTTAGATCTCTTTCAGACTACCAGCTGGATTACACGATGATGCAGTCAGGACTTCCAATTGAGGGGGATAATTTCCTGTCTATGCTTGATGCGTGGGAGGGAGCTGAAAAAGAGTGTGGCTCTTATGTAAAACATGGTGAATATGAGTTTGAAGCATCCGATAAAGAACTTTCTGTTTCTACATTGGCAGAATATGAAGACAGAGATGCGACGATTGAATTTAAGTTTGATGAAGACTTGAACTTAGAGTCTATGGATGTTTCAGCAAAATACACGACAGCAGAGATTTTAGAAAAAGCAGGATTGAATACGGTATTAGGTATGGGAACAGTATTTGTTGTCTTGATTTTCCTGGCATTTTTGATTTCGTTGATCAAATATATTCCACCATTTGTGGAGAAATTCACAAAGAAGAGTCCGCAGCCGGTTCAGACAGCGACACCTGTAGTTGCAGAGACGGCAGAAGAAGATACAGAGTATGTAGACGATTTGGAATTAGTGGCAGTGATTACAGCTGCAATTGCAGCACAGACAGGCACATCGACAGATGGTTTTGTAGTGCGCTCTATCAGACGTCGCCCGTCAAATAATTGGAATTAAGTAGAAGAATTTAGGAGGAAAATAAAAATGAAAAGCTATACAATCACAGTAAATGGCAATGTATATGATGTAACAGTAGAAGAGAACGGAGCAGCAACACCGGCAGCGGCAGCAGCACCGAGAAAGGCAGCGCCTGCACCGAAGGCACCGGCGGCAGCACCAAAAGCAGCGGGAGCAGCAGGCGGAATCAAAGTAGAAGCAGGAGCAGCAGGTAAAGTATTTAAAGTAGAGGCAAGTGTTGGACAAAAAGTTTCCAAAGGAGATACAGTAATCATTCTGGAAGCAATGAAGATGGAAATTCCGGTTGTAGCTCCGGAAGATGGAACAGTTGCAAGTATTGATGTGGCAGTAGGTGATGCAGTAGAAGCAGGAGCAGTAATGGCTACATTGAACTAGGGGGTCAAAAAATGGAATACATTACAAGTACATTAGGAAACCTCATGGATCAGACGGCATTTTTTAACCTTACAGTAGGAAATTATGTCATGATTCTGGTAGCATGTGTGTTTCTATATTTGGCAATCGCAAAAGGATTTGAGCCACTTTTATTGGTTCCGATCGCCTTTGGTATGCTGTTAGTTAACATTTATCCGGACATTATGATGTCGATTGAAGAATCTTCAAACGGGGTCGGCGGATTATTACATTATTTCTATTTATTAGATGAGTGGGCAATTTTGCCATCTCTGATCTTTATGGGGGTTGGTGCGATGACGGACTTTGGACCATTGATCGCTAACCCAAAGAGTTTCCTTCTCGGTGCCGCAGCGCAGTTTGGTATCTTTGCGGCATACCTTGGAGCAATGGCAATGGGATTCTCTGACAAAGCGGCAGCAGCAATTTCAATCATCGGTGGAGCAGATGGACCGACATCTATTTTCCTTGCCGGAAAATTGCAGCAGACTGCAATTTTAGGACCGATCGCAGTGGCGGCATACTCTTATATGTCACTCGTTCCTATCATTCAGCCTCCGATCATGAAGCTATTGACAACAGAAAAAGAACGTAAAATCAAAATGGAGCAGTTAAGACCTGTTTCCAAACTGGAAAAGATTCTGTTCCCGATTATTATCACAATCGTTGTTTCTTTGATTCTTCCTACAACAGCTCCGCTTGTTGGTATGCTGATGTTAGGTAACCTGTTCAAAGAATCAGGTGTTGTAAGACAGCTGACAGAGACAGCTTCCAATGCGTTGATGTACATCGTAGTTATCTTACTTGGTACTTCGGTTGGTGCTACAACAAGTGCAGAAGCATTCTTAAACTTGGATACAATCAAAATCGTTGTGTTAGGTCTTGTAGCGTTTGCGTTCGGTACGGCGGCAGGTGTACTGTTCGGTAAATTGATGTGTAAGCTGTCGGGCGGAAAAGTAAACCCTCTGATTGGTTCGGCAGGTGTGTCTGCGGTTCCTATGGCAGCCAGAGTTTCTCAGAAAGTCGGTGCAGAGGCGGATCCTACCAACTTCTTGCTGATGCATGCGATGGGACCTAACGTTGCCGGTGTAATCGGTACTGCGGTAGCAGCCGGAACATTTATGGCAATCTTTGGAGTGAAATAAATATGGAGGACAATAGAATGGAAATCACAAAAAAACCAATTAAAATTACAGAAACTATTTTACGTGATGCTCATCAGTCTCTGATTGCGACAAGAATGACAACAGAGCAGATGCTTCCAATCGTAGATAAAATGGATCAGGTAGGTTACCACTCAGTAGAATGCTGGGGGGGAGCTACATTTGATGCATCACTTCGCTTCTTAAAAGAAGATCCATGGGAGAGACTTCGTAAGTTCCGTGATGGATTTAAAAATACAAAATTACAGATGTTATTCCGTGGACAGAATATCTTAGGATACCGTCCATATGCAGATGACGTAGTAGAATACTTCGTTAAAAAATCTGTAGCAAACGGAATTGATATCATCCGTATTTTTGACTGCTTAAATGATATCCGTAATCTTCAGACTGCTGTAAAAGCTGCAGTAGCAGAAAAGGCAGATGCACAGGTAGCACTTTCTTACACATTGGGAGATGCTTATACATTAGATTACTGGATGGATATTGCAAAGAAAATTGAAGACATGGGTGCGACATCAATCTGTATCAAAGATATGGCTGGACTTTTGGTTCCTTATAAAGCAACCGAATTGATTGAAGCGATGAAAGATGCAACAGATCTTCCAATTCAGCTTCACACACACTATACTTCAGGTGTGGCTTCTATGACATATTTGAAAGCAGTTGAAGCGGGAGTAGATGTAATCGATACAGCAATTTCACCATTTGCAATGGGAACATCTCAGCCGGCTACAGAAGTTATGGTGGAGACATTCAAGGGAACACCGTATGACACAGGACTTGATCAGAATCTGTTGGCAGAGATTGCGGATTACTTCAGACCAATTCGTGATGAAGCCTTGGATTCCGGATTGTTAAATCCAAAGAACCTCGGTGTAAATATCAAGACATTGCTTTATCAGGTACCAGGTGGTATGTTGTCGAACCTGACATCTCAGTTAAAGGAACAAGGTGCAGAAGACAAATTCTACGATGTGCTTGAAGAAGTGCCGAGAGTTCGTAAAGATCTTGGCGAGCCACCACTTGTAACACCGTCTTCACAGATCGTTGGTACACAGGCTGTATTTAACGTATTGATGGGTGAACGTTACAAGATGGCTACAAAAGAGACGAAAGATATCTTGAGCGGAAAATACGGAGCAACTGTAAAACCGTTTAACAAAGAAGTTCAAAAGAAATGTATCGGTGATACAGAAGTGATCACATGCCGTCCGGCAGATTTGATTCCGGATGAATTGGATACATTAAAAGGAGAAATGGCACAGTGGTCACAGCAGGATGAAGACGTATTATCATATGCGTTATTCCCACAGGTTGCAACAGACTTCTTTAAATACAGAGAAGCGCAGCAGACAGGTGTTGATCAAACTGTTGCTGATACAGAAAACGGAAGTTATCCGGTCTAAGATAAAAGACGAAAAAGAGGAACTGCAGATAAAAAGCAGTTCCTCTTTTTGCGTGGATTATTCACCTAAGCAGTTCATGTCGTTGATGCCGCAGGTTGTATCCTCGTCCTCGGCGACACAGTTCATATCATTGATACCGCAAGTCGTATCTTCATCTTCTGACAAGCAGTTCATATCGTTAATGCCGCAAGTTGTATCCTCATCTTCTGTAACACCGTTCAAATTTGTGATACTCAAATTGTCTGCCATAATATATTTCCTCCTTTCGCATGGTCGAACATTTATCTGATTTCATTATAGCAAAGCTTGCTGAAATGACAAGCATAAGAAATCTTCTTTTTACAGATTTTATCGAAAAACTATACAATACGCAAAAATTGTACAAAATAAGTGAAGGATCGAGAAAACAGCTTGAACAGTAGATAAGAAATATCTATAATAAATGTAACAGTATTAAAGAAAGGTGTGTGAAATGATGCGAAGTTTGATTAATGAAGAAGTAAAAGCGTTCAAAGTACAGGCTTATCACAACGGGGCATTTGAAGAAATTACCAGGGAAGATATACTTGGGCATTGGTCTGTATTTTTCTTTTATCCGGCAGATTTTACATTTGTATGTCCTACGGAGCTTGGCGATTTACAAGATTTTTATGAAGCATTTCAAGAGTGTGGCTGTGAGATTTATTCCGTATCCATGGATACACATTTTGTGCATAAGGCATGGGCAGACGCATCGGACACGATTAAAAAAATTGAATATCCGATGTTGGCTGATCCGACAGGAGAGCTTGCAAAATTTTTTGGCGTCAGACTCAAGGAAAAAGGTCAGGCACTGAGAGGAACTTTTATTATAAATCCGGATGGAAAAATCAAAGCATATGAAGTACATGATCTTGGAATTGGAAGAAATGCAGAAGAACTTCTCAGAAAAGTTCAGGCAGCTCAATATGTAGAAGAGCACGGAGAACAGGTGTGCCCTGCAAACTGGAAACCGGGAGAAGAAACTTTAATGCCGAGTTTGGATTTGGTTGGAATGCTGTAAAAGGAGTTTTTATGGATCAGATGAAAAAAATTTCGGGACAGAGTAGATTGGTATCAGAAGAATTAAAACAACAGATTGCTCCTTTGTTTCAAAAGATGAGACGAACTGTCGTTTTGCATGCAGTTTTAGACTTCGAAGATGAAAAGAGTCTGGAACTTGGTTCCTTTTTAAAAGCAATTGCCTCTGTGAATGAACAAGTACAGGTGCATTTTTGGGGAAAGAATGAGAATGAAGTTATTTTCCAAGAACTTCATGGAGAACATTTGCCGGTTGTTGGAATTTATGATGAATCGGGAGTATATTCGGGAGCGTGTTTTCATGGAGTGCCGGGAGGAAAAGAGATCAATTCTTTTTTGGCGTCAATTTGTAATGCAGGAGGTGACGGACAGAAACTAGAACGAAAAACAAAAAAAGAAATTGAGAAAATTGATTTTTCGGTTGCAATCAAAATTTTTGTATCCTTATCCTGCCATCACTGCCCACATGTAGTGGCTGCATGCCAAAAGATTGCGATGGAAAGCGACTATGTCACAGCGGACATGTATGATGCAAAATTGTATTCGGATCTCATTGAAAAGTATAAGATTGGGCGTGTTCCAATGACCGTTATCAATGATGAAATTGTCGTGATGGGGCAGAAAACAATTGATGAAATTGTGAAAAGTTTGACAACTATGTAAAGTGTATAAAACTGATAGCTAAATATTATGAGTTTTCTACAAAATTAGTTGTTTTGTGGGAAAAGAGATTGAAATGAGAATTTTTGTGTGATATGATTTTACTAACTTAAGAACGACCATGAGAGAAGAGCGAGGTAAAAAACAACAGAAATGTTGTAGTTTGTCTTGCTCCTTTTTATAGTCAAAGGAGGTAAGTATGTCAAAAACAAAATGGAAGCTTGCAGAGGCATTAAAGAAACTGATGAAAGAGAAAAGCCTTCATAAAATTACGATTCAAGATATTGTGGAAGAAAGTGGACTGACAAGACAGTCGTTCTATTATCATTTTCATGATATTTGTGAAATTATTGAATGGATTTGTAAAAACACTCTTTTAGAAAAGTGTGATGTGGAAGAAAAAACGCCGGATTGTTGGATCTATACACTTTTTGAAAATGCACATGCAGACAGAAATTTTTACAGGAAAGTGATTCAGGAATTTGGTCGGGAATTGTTGGAAAAAGCAGTTATAACTGATGTGGAAGAGCGCATGAAAAGAATGCTCTCTGTTTATAAAATAGAAGAAAATGAAGTGCTCACTTTTTTGACGACATCTCTTTTGAATTATGTGATCATAGTAGCGGAAACGTATGATGATAAGATTGGTCATGAGCAGATCGAACATATTCTTCTGTTTTTGAAAAATGGGATGCAGGAATATTGTCACAATCAGAATAATGTGCAATGTGCATAAAAATAAATTTTTAACAATATAAAACTATACAAAATATATAAAATGTATAATGACAAAAAATAAAAAAGGTGGTAATATGATTACAATAAGTAATGTGAAAAATGCTAAAAAGAAAAAGGAGGATGTATTCACATGGCAAAATATGTAATGGCACTAGATGCAGGAACAACGAGCAACAGATGTATTTTATTTAATGAAAAAGGCGAGATGTGCAGCGTGGCACAACGGGAATTCACGCAGTATTTTCCACAACCTGGATGGGTGGAACATGATGCAGATGAGATTTGGGCAAGCCAGCTTGGCGTAGCTGTGGAAGCAATGAATATGATCGGGGCAACCGCAGAGGAGATCGCAGCAATTGGTATCACAAATCAGAGAGAGACAGCGATTGTGTGGGATAAGAATACAGGGGAACCGGTATATCACGCAATAGTATGGCAGTGTAGAAGAACTTCTGAATATTGCGACTCTTTGAAGGAGAAAGGGCTGACAGAAAAATTCAGAGAAAAGACAGGACTTGTCATCGATGCTTATTTTTCAGCGACAAAGGTAAAATGGATCTTAGATAATGTACCGGGAGCAAGAGAGCGGGCGGAAAAAGGAGAGTTATTGTTCGGTACAGTTGAGACATGGCTGATCTGGAAATTGACGAAAGGCGCTGTGCACGTAACAGATTATTCAAATGCGTCACGCACAATGCTCTTTAATATCAACACACTTGAATGGGATGATGAGATTTTAGCAGAATTGGATATTCCAAAATCAATGCTTCCGGAAGCTAAACCTTCAAGTTGTATTTATGGAGAAGCAGATCCAGCATTTTTAGGAGGACCAATTCCAATTGCGGGTGCTGCGGGCGACCAGCAGGCTGCTTTGTTCGGACAGACATGTTTTACTGCGGGAGAAGCAAAAAATACATATGGTACGGGATGTTTCTTATTGATGAACACAGGCGAGAAACCTGTTTTTTCAAAGAATGGTCTTGTAACAACAATTGCATGGGGATTAGACGGAAAAGTTAACTATGCGTTGGAAGGTTCCATTTTTGTGGCAGGTGCGGCTGTACAATGGCTTCGTGATGAGATGCGAATCATCGATTCTTCACCGGACTCTGAATATATGGCGAAAAAAGTAAAAGACACAAATGGATGTTACGTAGTACCGGCATTTACTGGTTTGGGAGCTCCGCACTGGGATCAATATGCAAGAGGAACTATTGTAGGAATTACACGTGGTGTTAATAAGTATCATATTATCCGTGCTACTTTGGAATCATTGGCATATCAGGTAAATGATGTTTTAGATGCGATGAAAGCAGATTCGGGAATTTCACTTGCAGCGTTAAAAGTAGATGGAGGAGCAAGCGCAAATGATTTCTTGATGCAGACACAGGCTGATATTATTGATGCGCCGGTTAATCGTCCGCAATGTGTAGAGACAACTGCTATGGGAGCTGCTTATCTTGCAGGTTTGGCAGTTGGATATTGGGCAAACAAAGAGGATGTAATAAAGAACTGGGCGATTGATAAGACGTTCAAACCATCTATTACGGAAGAAGACCGTATGGCTAGAATCAAAGGCTGGAATAAGGCTGTAAAATATGCTTACGGATGGGCAAAAGAAGATTAAGGATTGTGAAAAGTGAAAGGGGGATCTTTATATGTTACCATATATAGCTGAATTTTTAGGAACAATGATGCTGATCTTACTTGGAGATGGTGTTGTAGCCAATGTAACATTGAATAAATCCGGAATGAAAGGTGCGGGTTCGATTCAGATCACATTTGCCTGGGGTCTTGCAGTTATGATACCAGCTTATATTTTTGGAGCGGCTTCCGGTGCATCTTTTAATCCGGCGCTCACGCTGGCACTGGCGATTGATGGAAGCTTTGACTGGGCATTGGTACCAGGATATATTATTGCTCAGTTTGCAGGTGCGTTTGTAGGCGCCTGTCTGGTATATATTTTATTCAAAGAACAGTTCGATGCGACACCGGAACCTGCTGCAAAATTAGGAGCATTTTCTACAAGTCCATCAGTTCCGAATCTTCCACTAAATATTTTGAGCGAAGCAATCGGAACATTCGTATTAGTGTTTGCTATCAAAGGAATCGCAAACGTGGATGGAATTGCAGGTGGATTGGATAAATTCTTAGTATTTGGAATTATTGTATCAGTTGGTATGTCACTAGGTGGGCTTACAGGATATGCCATCAATCCGGCACGTGATATCGGACCTCGTTTGGCACACGCTATACTGCCGATTAAAGGAAAAGGATCTTCTAATTGGGGATATGCAATTGTTCCATTGGTAGGACCGATTATCGGTGCGATTGTGGCAGTGCTTTTGTATGGAGCAATTCCATGGTAAAGATAAGAAAAATTGAATACCGCAAACGATAGGAGAAAAGAGTCAGGCGTTTTAGAATCGGGTAGTGCCCGGGTCTTTGCCTGACTCTGTCTTATTTTAAGTAAATTATAATTAAAAAGGAGATAGAAAAATGTATGATGTTATGATTGTAGGTGCAGGTGTTGTAGGCTGCGCAATTGCAAGAGAATTATCAAAGTATCAGGTGAATGCCTGTGTGATTGAAAAGGATGAAGATGTATGTAACGGAACATCGAAGGCGAACAGTGCGATTGCGCATGCCGGATTTGATGCAAAGCCGGGAACACTGAAGGCGAAGCTGAATGTGGAAGGAAATCTAATGATGGAACAATTGTCAAAAGAATTAGATTTTCCGTTTAAACAAACAGGAGCGTTTGTTGTCTGCGTGCGTGAGGAGGATAAACCAAAGTTACAGGAACTGCTTGACAAGGGTGTTCAAAATGGCGTGAAAGGGCTTCGTATCCTAAATAAAGAAGAAGCGCATGAAATGGAACCAAATCTTACAGATCAGGTTGTTGCTGCACTCTATGCACCGACATCCGGAATTGTATGTCCGTTTAATATGACGATCGCCTTTGCGGAAAATGCAGTTGAAAATGGCGTGGAATTTAAACTGAACACAAGTGTAGAGAACATTAGTAAGACGGAGAACGGTTATCTTGTGGAGACGTCGAAAGGAACATTTGAGACAAAAGCGGTTGTGAATGCTGCTGGTGTCTATGCTGATGAAATTCATAATATGGTATCCGAAGATAAGCTGAAAATCGTGGCAAGACGAGGGGATTACTGCCTGTTAGATAAGACGGCGGGAAATCATGTAAGCAGGACAATTTTTCCATTGCCAAATGAATTGGGAAAGGGAGTATTGGTATCTCCGACAGTACATGGTAATCTGATTGTAGGACCGACAGCTATGGATGTAGAAGACAAAGAAGCAAACAATGTGAGACAGGAAGGAATTGATTTCCTGATGGAAAAAGCAGGAGAATCTGTTGCAAATCTTCCGATGCGCCAGGTGATCACTTCTTTTGCAGGATTGAGAGCTCGCGAGAGTAAAGGAGACTTTACAATCGGAGAGGCAAGGGATGCGAAAAACTTCTTTGATGCAGCAGGAATTGAATCACCGGGACTTACAAGTGCTCCTGCAATTGGAGTGATGGTTGCAACTATGGTGAAAGATGCACTGCAGCTTCCGGTAAATGAAAAATTCGTGGCACAGAGAAAAGGTGTCTTGAATCCGCAGACACTTTCGAAGGAAGAACGGGCGGCATTGATTAAAGAAAATCCAACATACGGAAACATTATCTGCAGATGTGAAACGGTGACAGAAGGAGAAATTATTGACGCAATTCAGCGTCCTTTGGGAGCACGTTCATTAGATGGTGTGAAACGTCGGACAAGAGCAGGAATGGGACGTTGCCAGTCGGGCTTTTGCTCACCGAAAACGATGGAAATTCTTTCGCGCGAACTTGGAATTGATATGGCGGAAGTGACAAAATCAGGCGGCGAATCAAAAATTATCGTAGGAATCAATAAAGATCATCTGTAGAAAGAGGAGGCATATACATGAAATCATATGATATTGTGATTGTAGGAGGAGGACCGGCAGGACTTGCTGCTGCGGCTTCTGCAAAGGAACACGGAATTGACAGCATCTTAATTTTAGAAAGAGACAAGGAACTTGGTGGTATTTTAAATCAGTGTATTCATAACGGATTTGGACTTCATACATTTAAAGAAGAGTTAACAGGACCTGAGTATGCAGGAAGATTCATAGAAAAAGTGGAAGAACTTGGAATTACATATGAACTTAATACGATGGTGATGGATATTTCAAAAGATAAGGTTGTCACAGCGATGAACCGAGAGGAAGGGCTGTTTGAGATTCAGGCAAAAGCAATTATTTTGGCAATGGGATGCCGCGAACGTCCTCGAGGTGCGCTAAATATTCCGGGGTATCGTCCGGCTGGAATTTTTTCTGCAGGAACGGCGCAAAGACTAGTTAATATGGAAGGATATTTGCCGGGAAGAGAAGTTGTGATATTGGGCTCCGGCGATATTGGACTTATTATGGCAAGAAGAATGACGCTGGAAGGGGCTCATGTGAAAGTGGTTGCAGAGTTAATGCCATATTCCGGCGGGCTGAAAAGAAATATTGTGCAATGTCTGGATGATTATGGAATTCCTTTGAAATTAAGCCATACGGTTATTGATATTGACGGAAAAGAGAGAGTCAAAGGTGTCACACTTGCTCAGGTAGATGAAAAAGGCAAACCGATCAAAGGGACAGAAGAATATATTCCATGTGATACATTGTTGCTGTCAGTTGGACTTATCCCGGAAAATGAACTTTCAAGAGGACTTGATATCGATATGGAACGAGTGACTTCCGGACCGGTAGTAAACGAGAGCCTTGAGACAAGTATGGAAGGTGTTTTTGCATGCGGAAATGTACTTCATGTACATGATCTTGTCGATTTCGTGTCAGAAGAGGCTGCTATGGCAGGGAAAAACGCAGTGAAATACATCAAGGGCGAGCTGGCAGCCGCTGACAAGAAAATTGATCTTGTACCGGAAGATGGTGTTCGATATACAGTTCCGAAATATATCCGTCCGGAAAATATGGATGAGAAACTGACGGTTCGTTTTCGTGTCGGAGGCGTGTTCAAAAATTGTTATATCAGTACATATTTTGATGGGGAACGTATTATGAGAAGAAAACGTCCGGTTGTAGCGCCTGGTGAAATGGAAGAGATCAAACTTACAAAAGAGCAGTTGAGCCAATATCCGGATCTGAAGAAAATAACCATAAAGGTTGAAAAGGAGTAGTGATAAGGATGGAAAAAAGAGAATTGATTTGTATCGGATGTCCTTTGGGATGTATGATTTCGGTGGAATTGGAAGGAAAAGAGGTAAAAAATGTGACAGGAAATACTTGCCCAAGAGGAAAGGTGTATGCGGAGAAAGAAGTAACGAATCCTATGCGGATTGTGACAAGCAGTGTGCGGGTAAGCGGAGGGGATAAAGTGTCGGTCTCCGTAAAAACAAAAAGCGATATTCCAAAGGGGAAAATTTTTGATGTGGTGCGGGACTTGAAAGATGTTGTGGCGAAAGCACCGATAAAAATCGGAGACATATTAGTGAAAGATGTAGCTGAAACAGGGGTAGACATTGTTGCAACTGCAAATGTGAATCAGAAATAGAAATAAAGTCAGGGACGGAGTTTTTGCTTCGTCCCTGATTACGTCTTGAATAAAAAATATAAGTCGTGTATAATGAATTCGCATATTGATAGTAAGATACCGGAGGCAAATTGTGAATAATAAAAACGCAAATGAATTGTTAAATAAAATAGATAAAAATTATGAACAGATGAGTAAAGGACAAAAACTGCTGGCAGATTATATTTTGAAAAATTATGACAAAGCAGTATTTCTTACCGCAGCAAAACTTGGGAAAGTGGTGGGGGTCAGTGAGTCTACTGTTGTCAGATTTGCAACGCAGTTGGGGTATCAAGGGTATCCGGGATTTCAGAAAGCACTAGAAGAGCTTGTGCGGAATAAATTAAATTCGATTCAGCGCATGGAAGTGACGTATGGTCGGATCAGTCAGTCGGAAATTTTGGCATCGGTTCTTCAGTCGGATATTGAAAAAATCAAGCTTACACTTGCCAATATGGATCAGAATGCATTTGAGCTTGCCGTGGACACTATTTTGAATGCAAAACGTATATATGTGGTGGGAATTCGAAGTTGTGCACCGCTGGCTAATTTTCTGAGTTTTTATCTGAATTTGATTTTCGCTAATGTGACATCGGTTCACACAAACAGCTCAAGCGAGATTTTTGAACAGCTTATACGGATCGGGGCGGAGGATGTGATTATCGGCATCAGTTTTCCGCGATATTCAATGCGTACGTTGAAGGCGCTGGAATTTGCGAGCAACCGGAAAGCAAAGGTGATCACACTGACAGACAGTGTACATTCTCCAATGACATTATATTCATCCTGCAATCTGATTGCGAGAAGCGATATGGCATCTATTGTAGATTCGCTGGTTGCTCCGTTAAGTGTTGTGAACGCACTTGTGGTGGCATTATGCATGAAAAAACAGAAAGACGTCATTGCCACCCTTGAGACACTGGAACAAATCTGGGATGAATATCAGGTATACAGCAGCGATGAATTGAATCAGGTAGACGATTCGGTGTCGCTTAATTTTAAAGAAAATGAGGAAACGTAGATGAGTAAAGTACTTGTGATAGGAGGCGGTGCGGCAGGAATGTTTGCCGCAATTTTTGCCGCTTATAATGGAAATGAAGTTCATATTTTTGAAAAGAACGAAAAACTTGGAAAGAAGCTGTTTATCACAGGAAAAGGGCGCTGTAATATTACAAATGCAAGTGATATGGATACTTTGTTTGCCTCTGTGGTGACAAACCCTAAATTTTTATACAGTAGTTTTTACGGTTATGACAATCAGAATGTGATTGAATTTTTTGAAAGAATCGGTGTGAGAACAAAGGTTGAGCGTGGGAATAGAGTGTTTCCGGTGTCAGATCACTCGTCGGATGTCATCGGCGCATTGACAAAAGAATTACATCAGCTTGGCGTTTCGATTCATCTGCATACAGAAGTGAAAAGGGTTGTCGGCGAGGGCCGATTTGAATACTTGGAAACGAAGGATGGGAAAAAGATTACGGGAGACGCATGTATTGTTGCGACAGGTGGATTTTCTTATCAGACGACCGGATCGACGGGAGACGGATATCGTTTTGCAGAAGAAACAGGACATCAAGTTACTGATATTATGCCGGCGCTTGTCCCGTTGGAGCTTAAAGAAACCTACGTAAAAGAACTTCAGGGGTTGTCGCTTCGGAATGTGACTGCAGCGATATATGATGGAAAGAAAAAGTTGTATGAAGATTTTGGTGAGATGCTGTTTACGCATTATGGAGTGAGCGGACCTTTGATGCTCAGCGCGAGCAGTTATATCGGAAAACAGTTGAAAAGAAGTGAACTGAAATTGGTTATTGATTTGAAGCCGGCATTGTCTTTTGAACAGCTGGACCAAAGAGTGCTCAGAGACTTTGAAGAGAATAAGAATAAGCAGTTTAAAAATGCTGTTACCAAGCTGTTTCCGGGAAAACTGCTCCCGGTGATGCTTAAGTTAAGCGGTATTGATGTTGAAAAAAAGGTGAATCTGATCTCGAAAGAAGAGCGTCACCAATTTGTGCATTTGATGAAAAATTTTACGTGGACTATCACAAGGCTGAGAGATTTCAACGAAGCGATCATCACAAAGGGCGGAGTGAAGGTGAAAGAGATCAATCCTTCTACAATGGAGTCAAAACTGGTGAGCGGACTTTATTTTGTGGGGGAAGTATTGGATCTGGATGCGCTGACAGGTGGATTTAATTTACAGATTGCATGGTCGACAGCGTATGCAGCGGGAAGCAGCATTTTTTAAAGCAGGAGGAGAAAGAATGGGATATAATATAGCAATTGACGGACCAGCTGGTGCGGGAAAAAGTACAATAGCAAAAAGAGTGGCGAAAGAGTTGGGATATGTATATGTAGATACCGGGGCAATGTACCGGGCGCTTGCAATCTATTTTCTCAATCAGGGGCTTGGCACAGATGACACAGAAAAGATTGCGGAAGCATGCAAGCATGCGGAAGTGACTCTGCAGTATGAGAACGGCGTACAGCAGGTGTATTTGAATGGTGAGAATGTGACTGGTTTTCTGCGGGAAGAAGCTGTCGGAAATATGGCTTCCGTCACATCGGCAATTCCGGAAGTACGGGCACAACTTTTAGAATTACAAAGAGAGATGGCAAGAACAAAAGATGTTGTCATGGACGGAAGGGATATCGGTACAAATGTGCTGCCGAATGCAGAGGTCAAAGTATACTTGACTGCAAGCGTGCAGACAAGGGCGAACAGAAGATATCTGGAGCTGTCAGACAAAGGACAGGAGTGTAGCCTTGAAGATATTGCTCGTGATATCGAAGAACGAGATACAAGAGATATGAACCGCGAAACTGCTCCATTGAGACAGGCGGAAGATGCTGTGTTGATCGACAGTTCCGATATGAGTATTGATGAAGTGGTAGAAGCAATCAAAAATCTTTGCAAATAGAGGTGTTTATGACAAGGCAAGACGGAAAGAGGATGCTGCTTTTTATCCTGCTCATTTTCTGGATGGGACTGATTTTCTTTTTTTCAGCGAAACCAGCGGTACAGTCTGCAAAGATGAGCACCTCGGTAGGAAAAATGATCGGGAGAGTGGTGGTACCGGAATTTGAAGAGTGGAGCGACACGAAACAAGATGCATTTGCAAAGAAGATCGATTTTGCAGTGAGAAAAAGTGCCCATGCATGTGAATATGCAGCGCTTAGTGTATTGTTTTTTGTGAACTATAAAAAGAAGAGCAGAAAGATAAAACAGATAGTGGGAATGAGTGCGCTAAGTACTGCTCTGTATGCAGTGACAGATGAGATTCATCAGTTATTTGTGCCGGGAAGGAGCGGGCAGATTACAGATGTGATCTTAGACAGCTGCGGTGGATTGATCGGAGCGGTTCTGTCGGCAATCATATTATACCTGATAAGAAAGAGGAAAAAAGATGGAAGTTAGACTTGCAAAAACAGCAGGATTTTGTTTTGGGGTAAAAAGAGCTGTGGAGACGGTGTATGAACAGGCTCAAAAACGAAGCGATGTGAAGATATATACTTATGGTCCGATCATCCACAATGAAGAGGTCGTCAAAGATATGCGAAGCAAGGGTGTTGAGGTGATTTATACACAGGAGGAACTGATGCAGCTGCAAAGTGGTGTGGTGATCATTCGCTCTCATGGTGTCGCGAAAGAAATTTATAAAATTTTAGAGGAACGGGGGCTGAGCTGTGTAGATGCAACCTGTCCGTTTGTAAAAAAGATTCACCGTATTGTTGAAAAAGAGAGTATGGAAGGAAAGCATATTGTAATCATAGGTGATGAGTCACATCCGGAGGTGCAGGGAATCAAAGGATGGGCAGAAAATGACGTCACAGTGATTAAAACAGTGGAAGATGCACAAAAATTTCATGTTTCCTCTGATGTAAAAGTGTGTGTTGTATCTCAGACGACATTTAATTACAATAAATTCAAATATTTAGTTGAAATTATTTCTAAAAAGAGTTATGATATAAGTGTTTTAAATACAATTTGCAGTGCAACGAAGGAAAGGCAGGAAGAAGCTGATCAGATTGCAAGAAAAGTGGATGCTATGATCGTAATTGGAGATAAACATAGTTCCAACACGCAAAAGCTATTTGAAATATGTGATAAAGCATGTAACAATACGTACTATATACAGACACTTGACGATTTGAATATGAATCAATTAAAGTCGGTAAAAACGGTAGGTATTACAGCTGGGGCATCAACGCCCAAGAATATAATTGAGGAGGTTCAAAATAATGTCAGAATTAACTTTTGAACAAATGTTAGAAGAGTCTTTTAAAACAATACGTAATGGAGAGGTTGTAGATGGAACTGTCATTGATGTGAAACCAGATGAGATCATCTTGAATATAGGCTACAAAGCAGACGGTATCATTACTCGCAGTGAGTATACAAACGAACCAAATGTTGATTTGACTACAATTGTATCTGTAGGTGATACAATGACAGCAAAAGTATTGAAAGTAAATGACGGCGAAGGACAAGTGTTGTTAACATATAAGAGATTAGCAGCAGAAAAAGGAAATGAAAGATTAAAAGAAGCTTTTGAGAACAAAGAAGTATTGAAAGCGACAGTAGCTCAGATTCTTGGAGGAGGATTAAGTGTTGTTGTTGATGAAGCAAGAGTATTTATCCCTGCAAGTTTAGTGTCTGACACTTACGAAAAAGATCTTAGCAAATATCAAGGTCAGGAGATTGAATTTGTTATCAGCGAATTCAATCCAAGAAGAAACCGTGTGATCGGTGACAGAAGACAACTTTTAGTAGCTGAAAAAGCAGAATTACAGAAAGAATTATTTGCAAAATTAAAAGTCGGAGATGTTGTGGAAGGTACAGTGAAGAATGTTACAGATTTTGGTGCATTCATCGACCTTGGCGGAGTAGATGGATTACTTCACATTTCTGAAATGTCATGGGGAAGAGTAGAGAACCCGAAAAAAGTATTCCAGGTTGGAGATACTGTAAAAGTTCTTGTGAAAGATATTAACGATACAAAAGTTGCATTGAGCTTAAAATTCCCAGAGACAAATCCATGGGCAAATGCTGCCACAGATTTTGCAGTAGGAAAAGAAGTGACAGGAAAAGTTGCAAGAATGACAGATTTCGGTGCATTTGTAGAATTGGCTCCAGGTGTAGATGCATTATTACATGTATCTCAGATTTCGAGAGCACATGTTGAAAAACCTTCAGATGCATTGTCAGTAGGTCAGGAAATTACAGCAAAAGTAGTTGATTTGAACGAAGCAGAGAAAAAGATCAGCTTGAGCATGAAAGCACTTGAGCCTGAGACAGTTGAAGCAGAAGAAGAGACAGCAGAATAAGGATATCAGTAAATGAATAATGTATAAATAGAGACTACTTGTAGTCTCTATTTATTTGCATGTGTTTATGTGAAAAAAATGTCAAAAAATGAAAGGAAGGAATGTGCGAATGGGATTACTAACATTCAAAGGCGGTATCCATCCGAATGATGGGAAAAGTCTTGCAAAAGACAAGGCGATTGTTACAGTGATGCCGAAGGGAGATTTGATTTATCCGCTTTCCCAGCATATTGGTGCACCGGCAAGTCCGATTGTGTCAGTAGGAGACCATGTGCTGAAGGGACAAAAAATTGCGGAAGCAGGGGGCTTTGTTTCTGCTCCGATACATGCTTCGGTATCGGGAACAGTGAAAGCAATTGAGCCACATTTTAATCCAACAGGTTCAAAAGTGAACTGTATTGTTGTAGAAAATGACGGAGAGTATCAAGAAGTAGAATATACTCCGTCGAAACCACTTGATGAGCTTACAAAAGAAGAAATTTTAAATTTGATCGGCGAAGCCGGAATTGTTGGTATGGGTGGTGCAGGTTTCCCGACAAAAGTAAAACTTTCTCCAAAAGAACCTGAAAAAATTGAATATGTGATAGCAAACTGTGCCGAGTGTGAGCCGTATATCACTGCAGATTATCGAAGAATGCTTGAGAATCCGGAAGAACTTGTCAGTGGAATGAAGGTAGTATTAAAGCTGTTTGACAATGCAAAAGGAATCTTTGGAGTGGAAGATAATAAACCAGATTGTATTGCAAAATTAAAGGAACTTACAAAAGATGAGCCTCGTATGGAAGTCCTTGCGCTGAAAACAAAGTATCCACAAGGTGCAGAACGTCAGCTTATTTTTGCAACAACAGGAAGAGCCATTAATTCCAGTATGCTTCCGGCAGACGCAGGATGTGTAGTAGACAATGTTGAGACATTGATTGGAATTCACTATGCAGTGATAGATGAAAGACCGGTTATGGAACGTATCGTAACGGTCAGCGGAGATGGCGTTAAAGCTCCTGGCAACTTTAAAGTGCTGTTTGGAACAAATCAAAGAGAACTTGTAGAGGCTGCGGGAGGATTTTTGGGTGAGCCGGAAAAAGTGATTTCGGGGGGACCAATGATGGGATTTGCCATGTTTACGCTGGATACTCCGATCACCAAGACTTCATCCTCTATTCTTTGTCTGACAAAAGATGAAGTTGCTGCAAATGAGCCGAGCGCATGTATTAATTGCGGACGTTGTGTAGAAGTCTGCCCGAGCCGTATTATACCGTCAAGACTGGCTGATTTTGCAGAACATCATAATGAAGAGGCATTTACGAAATGGGAAGGACTTGAATGTGTAGAATGTGGTTCATGTAGTTATGTCTGTCCGGCAAAGCGTCAGTTGAAGCAGGCAATTGGTTCCATGAGAAAAATTGCACTCGCAAACAGAAGAAAAAAATAAGAAAAATAAAGGAAGAGGTGAACTAAGGTGAGTGAACAGTTTAATATATCGTCTTCACCACATATACGTTCCAAGGTTACTACGAGCAATATTATGATGTTGGTAACAATTGCCTTGTTGCCGACAACTATATTCGGTGTATATAACTTTGGATTATCAGCGCTAGGTGTAGTGTTAATAACAACAGGAACAGCGGTGCTGACAGAATATCTTTATCAAAAATTAATGCATAAAAAGGTGACTATCCAGGATTTTAGTGCGGTAGTGACAGGACTTCTGCTGGCACTGAACTTGCCGCCGACAGCACCTTGGTGGATGTGCGTACTCGGAAGCGTGTTTGCTATTTTAGTTGTAAAGCAACTGTTTGGCGGATTGGGACAGAATTTTATGAACCCGGCGCTTGGCGCGAGATGCTTCCTGCTGATTTCGTTTACAGGAAGAATGACAACATTTGTATATGACGGTGTATCCGGTGCGACTCCGCTTGCACAGTTAAAAGCAGGCGAAAGTGTAAACACATTTGATATGCTGATTGGAAATACTGCAGGTACGATTGGTGAGACATCTGTAATTGCGATTATGATCGGGGCTATTTTCCTTCTTTTAATGGGGGTGATTGACCTTAGAATTCCAGGTACATATATTGTGACATTTGTTATTTTTATTATCTTGTTTGGCGGACATGGACTAGACCCACAGTATATCACGGCACATCTTTGCGGTGGAGGTCTGATGCTTGGAGCCTGGTTCATGGCAACGGATTATGTGACGTCGCCGATTACAAAAAAGGGACAGATTGTATATGGTGTCTGTCTTGGATTGCTAACTGGTTTGTTCCGTTTATTTGGCGGTTCGGCAGAAGGTGTGTCTTATGCGATCATCTTTAGTAACCTTTTAGTACCATTGATCGAGAAGGTTACTCTTCCAAAACCGTTTGGTAAAGGAGGAGAAAAATAATGAATAAAATTATTAAAAACACATTGATTCTTACTGCGATAACGTTGATTTCCGGTTTGTTGCTGGGAATGGTCTATGAGATTACAAAAGATCCAATCGCGGCATCTCAGGAGAAAGCAAGACAAGAAGCGTACAAAGCAGTTTTAAAAGAAGCGGATAGCTTTGCAGACTACGCTGATTTTGATGAGAAAGAAGCGGCAAAAGCAGTGAAAGATATTTCAGGATGTACGGTAAATGGAGTTGCAGAAGCAAAAGATAAGTCGGGTGAGACAATCGGCTATGTCGTGACGACGACATCCGGTGAAGGATATGGTGGAGATATTCAGATTTCGGTCGGAATCGGAAATGACGGAGTTGTGGAAGGCGTGGAAATTTTAAGTATCAGCGAGACAGCGGGACTTGGAATGAAAGCGACTGAGGCGAAATTCCGTGATCAGTATGTCGGAAAAACTGTGGAAGCTTTCACAGTTACAAAAACAGGTGCAAGCTCAGACGAAGAAATCGATGCGCTCAGCGGAGCTACAATCACTTCAAATGCGGTGACAAACGCAGTAAATGCAGGACTTGCATATTTTAATCATGTAATAGGAGGTAGTGCAAATGAATAAATGTGTGGAAAGACTTTACAATGGTCTGGTAAAAGAAAATCCTACCTTCGTTTTGATGTTGGGAATGTGTCCTACATTGGCTGTTACAACATCTGCAATCAATGGTGTGGGAATGGGTCTGACGACAACGGTCGTTTTGGTGATGTCAAATATGCTCATTTCTATGCTTCGTAAAATTATTCCGGATTCGGTTAGAATGCCGGCATTTATCGTTGTCGTTGCATCTTTTGTTACAATTGTACAGTTTCTTTTGGAAGGGTTCATTCCGAGTCTTTATGACTCACTTGGACTTTATATTCCATTGATTGTCGTAAACTGTATCATCTTAGGACGTGCAGAAAGCTATGCCTCTAAGAATCCGGTTCTTCCATCTATCTTTGATGGAATCGGTATGGGACTTGGATTTACGATTGGACTGACGAGTATCGGAATTGTCCGTGAAGTAATCGGGGCAGGACAGATTTTTGGGAAACAGATTATGCCGTCTTCCTATGAACCTGTGACTATTTTTATTTTGGCTCCTGGGGCATTTTTTGTTCTGGCAGGGCTTGTTGCAATTCAAAATAAAGTGAAGAGAAATGCAGCAAACAAAGGAAAAGAAACAGTGAAAACCGGATGTGGTGAAGGCTGTGCTTCATGTGGAAACAGTTCATGTGGAGGCAGAATATTTCCAACAGGAAATGAAGAATAGGAGGAGTACAGGAAATGAAAGAATTACTTATTATAGCAATTGGTTCCGCATTTGTGAATAATGTTGTACTTAGCCAATTCTTAGGAATCTGCCCATTCCTTGGTGTATCGAAGAAAGTAGAGACAGCAAGTGGTATGGGGGGCGCGGTTATTTTCGTTATTACGATCGCATCATTTTTTACAAGCTTGATTTATAAATTTATTTTAGTGCCAACACATTTTGAATATTTACAGACCATTGTATTTATTCTTGTAATTGCAGCTTTGGTACAGTTTGTGGAGATGTTCTTGAAAAAATCAATGCCTTCTCTTTACAAAGCGCTTGGTGTATATCTTCCGCTGATCACGACAAACTGTGCAGTGCTTGGTGTTGCCCTGACCAACGTTCAAAAATCTTACAGTATTTTGGAAGGTGTTGTGAATGGATTTGCAATTGCTGTTGGGTTTACGGTATCTATTGTAATTATGGCAGGTATTCGTGAAAAAACGGAAAACAATGATGTTTCCCCATCATTTCAGGGGACGCCGATTGTTCTTGTTACAGCAGGACTGATGGCGATTGCGTTTTTCGGATTTTCAGGACTGATTTAAGGAGGACGAAAAGATGAGTGTAACAGGGATTATAATAGCTGCAGTCATTGTGGGCGGTACTGGATTGTTCATCGGCGCCTTCTTAGGAATTGCAGGCAAAAAATTTGCAGTTGAGGTAGATGAAAGAGAAGAGGCAATCACAGGCGTACTTCCTGGAAACAACTGTGGTGGATGTGGATATGCAGGCTGTTCAGGACTTGCCGCTGCAATCGTTGCAGGGGAAGCAGAAATTGGAGGATGTCCGGTCGGCGGTGCTCCGGTTGCGGCAAAGATTGGTGAAATTATGGGACAGGAAGCAGGAGAACAGGTACGTATGACTGCATTTGTAAAATGTGCAGGTACTTGTGATAAGGCAAATCAGGATTATGAATATTATGGAATTGAAGATTGTAAAATGATGGATTTCATACAAAATGGAGGTCCGAAGTCTTGTAATTATGGCTGCCTTGGGTTTGGAAGCTGTGTAAAGGCATGTCCATTTGATGCGATTCACATTGTTGACGGCGTTGCGGTCGTAGATAAAGACGCTTGTAAGGCATGTGGAAAATGTGTTGCAGCCTGTCCGAAACATTTGGTTGAGTTAGTACCATATGAACAGAAGCATTTAGTGCAGTGTAGCTCGAAGGACAAAGGAAAAGATGTACTGTCTGTCTGTAAAGTTGGTTGTATCGGATGTAAAATGTGTCAGAAAGTTTGTCCGTCTGATGCTATTGTTGTGGAAGATAATATCGCACATATTGACCCTGAAAAATGTACGAACTGCGGTCTGTGTGCAGAAAAATGTCCAAAGAAAATCATTATGTAAATATCAAGGTTCAGCTTACGGCTGAACCTTTTTGAGAGGAAGAGAAATGAAACGTTCTGTGAAAACAATTTTGAAAGAGGCAGCTGCTTTGCTTTGGCAGGATATTAAAAATATGAGAATTGCGATTTTGCTCATTGCAGTTTATTTGGGATTGAATCGCATAGTATTTCCGGTCAGTTGTATCTGGGTAGCAATTACTGGATTTCCCTGCCCGGGTTGTGGACTTACGAGGGCAGGAATAGCACTTTTAAGAGGTGAGTTTAAGGAAGCGTTTCAGATTCACCCTTTTATCTATGTAATTGCAGCATTACTGGTTCTTTTTTGTGTTTATCGATATATCCTGAAGCGGAGTCAAAAGGTGTTTGTAAAGTATGTGCTTGTAGTTGTCATTGCAATGCTTTGCTTTTATGTGTACCGTATGATATTTTTGTTTCCGGGAGAGCCGCCGATGTCATATTACCGAAATAATTTGTTGAGTACTTTTTTCGATAAAGTATTAAAATAAATTGTGAGCGCAGCGAAAATATGGTATGATATCAATGTATAAATCTGATAAGGAGGCACACTATGGAAAATAACTATGAAAATGCACCACAGGAAGAAACACAGTCAACACAGCCGGCTCCTCAGAACGAGGAAAGTACAAATTCAGAGTATTCAAACTCGAACGAAAACATGAATCAAAATTATCAGTATTCATATGGAAATAACGAATACCAGCCAAATGGATACGATAATCAGAATGGATCGAATCAGTATAATCAACCGGACAAAAGCGTAATGTCAATGGGAGATTGGCTGATTACATTGTTAGCTCTTTTAATTCCTTGTGCTGGAATTATTTTATATTTTGTATGGGCGTTTGGAAAAAACGAGAATGAAAACCGTAAAAACTATTGTAGAGCATACTTGATTTATTGGGCAATTACTACTGTGCTTGGTATCATTGTATTCATTTTCTTTGGAGCAATGATATTCAATATGATCAGTGGAAGCGGATATTACGGATATTATTAAAATGTGGACAGGACTATTTTCGGTAGTCCTGTTTTTTCGCAAAAGAAAGTATGAAATCGAACGTGTGGTTGCATAAAAGAATGTGATATGCTAAAATAGACGGAAAGAAAGGAACAAAAACAATGAAGATAAAGAAAAGTGATATTGTATTGATTCTGGTTGTTGTGTGTGTGGCGGCTTCCTGCTTGCTTTTATATATGAGATTCGGAAGAGAGAGCGTTGGAAAAGTGGTAGTGACTGTTGATGGAAAAGTGAAAGGGACTTACAGTCTGTCGGATAACACGGAAGTGCAAATTAACGATACGAATACATTTGTCATTGAGAACCGAGAAGTAAAGATGAAGGAAGCTAATTGTCCGGATCAGATTTGCGTACATCATAAAGCAATTTCGAAAAACAAAGAGACGATTGTTTGTCTGCCAAATAAGGTGGTGATTGAGATTACTACAGGAACAGGAGAAGAGGCAGAGATGGATTCGGTTGCAAATTAGGAGGCACGTTTTGAAATCAAAGGCAGCATATTTCGGAGTATTTATCGCACTTGCATTGATTTTCAGCTATGTGGAGACACTGATACCGATTCAAGTCGGAATACCTGGGGTGAAGCTTGGTCTGGCGAATCTTGTGGTTGTAGTCGTTTTATATAAGATGGGAGTCAAAGAGGCTTATACTTTGGCAGTTGTGCGGGTGATTTTATCAGGTTTTTTATTTGGTAATTTATTTAGCATTGTGTATAGTTTGGCCGGCGGACTTCTCAGTCTGACGGTGATGGTCGCTTTAAAAAGGACAAAAGCGTTCAGTTTGCTTGGAATCAGTGCGATGGGAGGCGTTTTTCACAATGTTGGCCAGTTAATCATGGCTGCTCTTGTATTGGAGAGTTTGAGCATTGGATATTATCTTCCGGTTTTACTTATATCGGGGCTTGTGACAGGAATTTTGATTGGTATCATCTCTGGTGAGATGTTAAAAAGATTGAACAGAATAGAAATGTAATGGAGGAAATATGATTTCGTATATAAGAGGAGAACTTTCTGCAATTGAAGAAGATAAGATTATTGTAGATGTGAATGGAATAGGATATGGAATTTTTATGCCGGGGCAATCTATGGGAATGCTCCCGCCGATTGGCGAGGAAGTGAAGATTCACACCTATTTGAATGTACGTGAAGATGCGATGCAATTATTTGGATTTTTGACGAGAGACGATTTAAAGATTTTTAAACTGGTGATCGGTGTAAGTGGTATCGGTCCGAAAGGCGGATTGAGCATTCTGTCTCAGCTGAGTCCGGATGATTTGAGATTTGCCGTGCTGGCGAATGACGCGAAAGCGATCTCGGCGGCGCCGGGAATCGGAAAGAAAACGGCGGAAAAACTTATTATTGAATTGAAAGATAAACTGAGTGTGGAAGACATCTTGGAAAAAAATTCGGAGACAGTTGAATATGCAGGTGTGGCAGATACTGCGAATGAAGTACAGGCAGAGGCAGTTCAAGCACTGACTGCCCTTGGATATGGAAGTACAGAGTCTATGAAAGCTGTGAAAAAAGTGACAGTCACAGAGGAGACTACTGTGGAAGATGTACTGAAACAAGCGCTGAAGTACATGATGTTTTAACAAAGGCGGAGAATGAAAATGGGAAAGAGAATTATTACAACAGAAAATCTGGAAGAAGATGTAAAGATAGAAAATCATCTTCGCCCACAGCTGTTATCTGATTATATTGGTCAGGAGAAGGCCAAGCAAACATTAAAAATTTATATTGAGGCGGCAAAATCCAGAAAAGAATCTTTGGATCATGTTCTTTTTTATGGACCTCCGGGGCTTGGAAAGACTACATTGGCGGGAATTATTGCAAATGAGATGAATGTGAATTTAAAAGTCACCTCGGGACCGGCGATTGAAAAGCCGGGGGAGATTGCAGCTATTTTAAACAATCTTCAGGAAGGAGATGTCCTTTTTGTAGATGAGATACATCGTTTGAACAGACAGGTGGAGGAAGTGCTTTATCCTGCGATGGAAGACTATGCGATTGATATTATGATCGGTAAGGGAGCAAGCGCACGTTCCATCCGTTTGGATCTTCCGAAGTTTACCTTGGTGGGAGCGACAACAAGAGCCGGTATGCTCACAGCGCCGCTGCGAGATAGGTTTGGTGTGGTCAATCGTCTGGAATTTTATACAGAAAAGGAACTGCAGACGATTATTATGCGTTCAGCAGATGTTTTAGGCGTTGAGATTGAACCGAATGGTGCGCTGGAGATGGCGAAAAGATCTAGAGGAACACCACGTCTTGCCAATCGACTTTTAAAGCGAGTGCGGGATTTTGCACAGGTGAAGTATGATGGCGTCATTACGGAAGAGGTGGCGATGTATGCACTGGATTTACTGGAGGTGGACAGATATGGGCTTGACCACATTGACCGGAATATTCTTCTTACAATTATAGAAAAATTTCAGGGGGGCCCGGTGGGGCTTGACACACTGGCGGCATCTATTGGAGAAGATTCAGGGACAATAGAGGATGTTTATGAGCCATATTTACTGAAGAATGGATTTATCCAGCGGACACCGAAAGGAAGAGTTGTCACAGAATTCGCATACCATCATCTTGGAATTCGATAAGTTTTAGAATGAAATTCGACAAGAGAAATTAAAAATCTCTTGCCGGATTTCTTTTTTATTTATGGCAAGAAAAGAAAGCGTGCAAGAGTGTAAAAAGCTCTTGTGCGCTTATTTTATTTCAAGAGAAAGGAGCGGGAACGGTGGCAAGAAAATACAAAAGATTGCGCTATGAAGATAGGCAAGTAATAGAGAAAATGAGCCGGGCGGGCAGCAGGGTAGTAGATATTGCAGCTACTTTAGGAGTACACCGGGACACAATTTATAAGGAGTACGCCCGCTGCGGAGCTACGGCGGATACATATAGCGCAGAGAAAGCGCAGGAAACGCTTTAAATGCACAAAGGAGAACGAAATGGAAAAACAGGAAAAACAAGCAATAGAAATATTGCATATGATGTGCGGGAATAACGGGTGCGTAATTTCTGATAGTGGCGGGAAAGACAGCAGCGTATTAAAGCATATTGCATTAAAGGTAAAAAACAGATACGGATTGGAATACAAGATAAGACACAACCATACAACAGTAGATGCACCAGAAACTGTGTATTTCATAAGAAGAGAAAAAGAAAAATACGAGGCAATGGGAGTACCGTACGAAATATTCTATCCTGCACAATCAATGTGGCAGTTAATTGTAAGCCATGGAACACCGCCAACACGAATTATGCGGTATTGCTGTAAAGATTTAAAAGAAAATACAGGACTGGGCGAAAAGTTAGTAACAGGAGTAAGAAAAGCCGAAAGCAGGAACAGAAAAGAAAATCAAGGAATAGTTACAATTACGAACCCAAAGAAAAAATTAGTGAGTGAGATAGAAGAAAATGAAAATTTTCAATTAACAAACAAGGGGGGGGGTGGTTGTTCTTAATTTAGATAATTCGGAAACACGAAGAATAGTAGAAAACTGTTATAGGACACAAAAGACGTTAATAAATCCATTGATAGACTGGGACGATGATTTTTTATATTGGTACATACGAAAAGAAAATATTGAATTAAACCCGCTGTATGGTTGTGGCTGGGGTAGGGTTGGCTGCATAGGCTGCCCGTTGGCTGGTAAACATAGGTGGCGAGAATTTGAAAGATACCCAAAATATAGAGATGCGTATATTCGTGCGTTTGAAAAAATGATTGATGAAAGAAAACGAAGAGGGTTAAAAACTATGGAAATGTGGAGTACAGGGAAAAAAGTATTTAAGTGGTGGATGGAAGATGAAAATTTAGACGGTCAATTAGCATTTGATTTAGATGGAAATATTTACGAGGAATACACATAAGCGGCAATGAGCCGCACCAGTGCCGTTAGTTCAGTTGGTTAGAGCAACCGCCTCATAAGCGGTAAGTCATACAGCATACAGAGTATGAGGGCATCGACATTGTAACGGCGAATATGTCATTGTTTGGGGCTACATGGAATTTAACCAAAGAGGACAGCGAAAACCAGATTGAAAGATACAAAGCACTGGTATACGCCAAAGTGCAGTATTACGGAGATTGCACCGTATACGGAAAATATGATTACTGCATCATTGATAACCCGCCAGATATCGGGCTGAATGTTGTAAATGCATTGGCGATTACGGACGAGGTAATAGTACCTGTAAAGGTGGACGAGGACGCATTAGAGGGGCTGGATATTGTCACAGAGCAGATAGAGGACGCAAAAGCATTTAACCCGGCGTTAAAACTGGCTGGTGTTTTGATTACGTCATACCAGAACACAGACGGAGAGGCAGCAGGCGTAGAGTGGTTGGAGCAGAACACAGATTTTAATATTTTGGGGATTATCCGATATTCCAAGAAAGTAGCAGAAAACACATTTTTACGAAAGCCCATTTATGAGTACAGCCCATGTTGTGCAGCAGCGCAGGGATACAAGAAGTTTGTAACAGCATACACAGGAAAAGCGAGGTAAAAAGATATGGCAAAGTTTGGCATTAACGATATTCTGAACGCAAAGACAAAGGCAGCCGGGCAGCAGGCGCAGGGATACAAAGAAATCTATTTAAGCCCGTATGAGGTAAAGGCAGCCGAAGAGAACACGCACCAGAAGTTAGAGGGCATAGAAGAACTGGCAGACAGCTTTTTACACGTAGGGCAGGAGCAGCCAACGGTTTTGGCAAGGGTAAACGGAGAATACCGCATAATTGACGGGCACAGACGTAACGAAGCAAACAAGCTGAATTTGGAGCGAGGGCACAAAGAGTATGAAAAAGTGCTTTTCCGTTCAAAGGATATGAGCGAGGCTATGTATGAGTTATCGTTGCTGGCTGGCAATGGATACACGCAGGAGCTGACGGCATACGAAAAAACGAGATTGGTAGAGAGAACAAAGGTGGCACTTATCCGGGCAAAGAAAGAGGACGGATTGGAGATTAAAGGAAAAATGCGTGATCTGATAGCCTCAATGCTGAACGAAAGCAGCACAAACGTAGCACGTATGGAAAGTATCAACAACAATGCAACGCCGGAAATCAAAGAGCAGTTAAAAAGTGGCAGTATTGGAGTAACGGCAGCGTATGAGGCTGCGAAGCTGCCAGAGGCAGAGCAAAAGGAAATTGCGGAGCAGGCAGCAGCCGGGAAAGAGATACGGGCAAATGAGATTGCACAGAAAGTTGCGGAGAAGAAAGCAACAGAAAAAGCAGATAAGCTGGAAGAGCCAAGACCGGGGGACGATTACGAAATAGCGCACCCGGAAAGTATTACATCATTGTGCTACTCATGCCTATATTATTCAGAGTGCAACGTAAAAACGGGAACATGCCAGAAGTGCGATAAATACCAGAATAAGGCAGAGGCAGAAAAAACGGACGAACAGCGGTACAGTGAAGAACAGGACAGAATAGACCGGGAAACAAAAGCGAAGCTGCGGCAGCAGGCAGACAATGAAAAAATGGAGCATCTGCCAAGTGATGCAGCAAAGCAGCCAAAGGTACACAGAATAAGATTAGCAAAAATGTTTTTTGAAGATGTGGCAAGCGGCAAAAAGTCGTTTGAACTGCGGAAGAATGACAGAGGCTATAAACAGGGCGATATTTTAGAGCTGGCAGAGTACACGAACGGAGAGGTAACAGGAAGAATCATAAAGGCAGAGGTAACGTATATGTTACAGGAATATGCAGGACTTGCAGAGGGGTACTGCATCATGGCAATTAAGGTAATGGGCATTGTGTCCGAAACGGACACCAAAGGAGCAGAGGCGTGATAGAGGATAAAATAAAACAAGAATACGAATGGCAGCATAGAGAAATAGGGCAACCGACACTTGATGAATTATTTAGCGAAATCAATGAGGCATTGGGGATAGAGCTGTGGATATGGCAAAAAACATACATGACAATGGGAACATACAGACAAATGGGAGCAACCACAGCTCAATGTTTACGGGTGTTGCTTTTTAGCGAAACGACACCGTTAGACTATTCAAGTCCACCAAGAACTGCAAGGGAAGATTGCGAAAGACAACAGTTAAGAGAAATATATCAAAAATTGAATGAGGCAGGAATACAGACAAGAAAGGTGTTTTGGAGCAGGGAAGAAAAGAGGCGATGGTATGAATCACAGACAGTGGAAAAAGAATTATAAAAAGCGATACGGATATAATCCACCTGCATACATGGATAAGCGAAAGAGAAGAAAGGCAAGGGCGCAACAGTCCTTGCCTTGCGCTGGTATATCGGTGGAGCAGATAACGCAGGCAATGGAAACATTTACAGAGGCAGTATTTGCCGCAGCAGGGAACATATGCGATGCACTGGCGCAGATGTTTGGCAGACAGGCGCAGGCATTTAATGCTGTGGCAGAGCAGTACAAAGACGATAAGGCAGGAGCGGTACATGGGAAATAACAAAGAGATACAGAGGCAGCAGTATAACAGAACGGTGGCGATGTTAAAGCAGTACAGAGATGCACAGTTTTTTTTGCAGCACACAACAGACGAAGAGAGCAAACAGAGGACAGAGGCAGCAGTACAGCATATTACGGCGGCACTGGAAGAGATACAGCGGCGCAGGCAGCAGGCGGAAAGAGAGGAAGAGTATACAGCGTTGTGTATGTATTACATGCAGGGCTATACATACGAGCAGATTGAGAAAGAATTGAATACCGGGAAAGATACACCAAGACGCTGGATTACGGCAGCAGTAAAGGAGCTGGCAGTTATGATTTATGGGATTGAGTAAAGCTATGCGGAATAGCTGCACAAATTTTGCGGTATATTTGCACAAATCCTGCGGTGGACAGGGAAACGGTGCGGGCGGTATAATACAACTGTTAAGGACGCACGAAAGAACTTAAATGTTTTTTCGTTGCGCCCTTTTTGTTTTTCATCATACTTTTACCTCCTGCCCAACGCATGAAACCTAGGGCGTTGGGTAAAGAAAGAGGCAACATGAAAGAGTGGGCAGAATTGTTTTATAAATCTAAAGAGTGGGCGCAGACGAGGGACGCATACATGACAGCACAGCATTACTTGTGTGAACGCTGCGGAGAGCCAGCAAAGATTGTACACCACAAGATTTGGCTGACACCAAAGAACATACACGAGCAGAGTATTACGTTATGCTGGGACAACTTAGAGGCATTGTGTCAGGACTGTCACAACAAAGAGCATCATGCAAAGAACGTGCGTGCAAAACGATATGCGTTTACGGCTGACGGCGAACTAATCCCCCCATTCAAAAAAAATATTTTTCACTCACGATAGACCGAGGGGTAACCCTAATTTTACTCTGCAAGGTCGCACATGCGTGGTGTAGAGGGGGTGGGGTGTATCGAAAGGGGTAAAAGAAATGGCAGCACGAAAGGAAAAGAGTAAAGAAGCCAAGATAAAGAGTGAAAAGACAAGATTAAAAGGGATTTTCAAGGACTTAGACGAAAATAAAAAGAAGTTGGTAACGCCGCTGATAGAAAAGGCTGCTTTTATGTCGATAGAACTTGATGAATTGCAGAACGTGATAGAGGAAACGGGCTGGACAAGTGAGTACAAAAACGGAGAGAACCAGTACGGGACAAAGAAAAGCCCGGAAGCAGAAACATACATAGCATTATCAAAGAATTATGCGGCTATCATCAAGCAATTAACAGAGCTTGTGCCTGCGGCAAAACGCAAGCAAAGCAAGCTGGCAGCCCTTAGAGAAGAATAGGGCAAATGCCATATAAAAATTATATCTATGAGTACTACGCAAAGATAAGCAGCGGCGAGATCATCGTAGGAAAATGGATTAAAAAAATATTTGAAATCATCATAAACGGGCTGCAAACGCAGGAGTATTTTTTTAATGCAAAGGCAGCCAATAAAGCTATAAAATTCATAGAAACATTTTGCCACCATAGCAAGGGGCGTAATGATTTAATCACGTTGGAATTATGGCAAAAAGCTATAGTTTCCACCATTTTTGGCATACAAGATGCAGAAAAAATACGTGTTTTTCGTGAAATTTTTATTGTTATCGGACGAAAAAACGGTAAAAGTTTGTTTGCGTCTGCGCTAATCGCATACATGGCTTACTTAGAGCCGGAGTATGGACAGGAAATATACTGTTTAGCACCAAAATTAGACCAAGCAGCCCTTGTATATGACGGATTTTATCAAATGGTACAGGCAGAGGAAGAGTTGGAAGAACTGGCGAAAAAACGGCGCAGCGATATCTATATTGCAGAGAGCAATACCGTTATCAAGCCGATTGCATTTAATGCCAAAAAGTCAGACGGTTTTAACCCGCAGCTTGTTGTATGTGATGAAATGGCGGCATGGAGCGGGGACGCTGGATTAAAGCAGTATGAGGTTATGAAGTCTGCTTTAGGCGCACGTAAACAGCCGATGATTTTAAGCATAAGTACAGCCGGATATATCAACGATAGTATCTATGATGAGCTAATGAAGCGTAGCACAAGTTTCTTAAAGGGAAACAGCAAAGAGCGCAGGTTATTACCATTTTTGTACATGATTGATGATGTGGAAAAATGGAACGACATAGACGAACTGAAAAAAGCAAACCCTAATATGGGCGTATCAGTAAAAGAGAGTTTCTTTATTGATGAAATTGCAGTAGCAGAGGGCAGTTTAAGTAAAAAAGCAGAGTTCCTTACCAAATACTGCAATATCAAACAGAACAGCTCTATTGCATGGCTGGAATATCAGACAGTGGAAAAAGCAGAAATATTAAAAACGCTGGAAGATTTTAAAGAGTGCTATGCAGTGGGCGGCATAGATTTGAGCCAAACAACAGACTTGACAGCTGCAAGCGTGGTTATAGAGAAAGAGGGCGTATTATACGCATTTACGCAATTCTTTATGCCTAAAAACAGGCTGGAAACCTTGCAGGCAACAGATGGAGTACCGTATGACATTTTCGTTAAGAAAGGCATTATCACTTTATCCGGCGATAATTACGTTAATTACAAAGACGTATTTAACTGGTATGTATGGTTGCTGGAAACATACGGCATAAGGGTTTTAAAAATCGGATACGATAGGTACAGCGCACAGTACCTTGTGGACGATCTGAAAAATTACGGATTCCATACAGACGATGTTTACCAAGGCGAAAACCTCACACCTGTAATACGGGAGTTTGAGGGCATTATTAAAGACGGCGATTTTAAAATTGCAAACAATAAATTGCTACAGTCGCATTTCTTAAATGTGGCATTAAAGCACAACATGGAAACAAGGAAGTTCCGCCCGATAAAGATAGAGCAGCGGGCGCATATAGACGGTTTTGTATCTGTCATAGATGCAATGACAGTAAGACAGAAATATCACGAAGAGGTAGGGGAACTACTGAAAAACGCCGCATAGAAAGGAGAGTAAACGGCATGAGATTTTTAGATTATCTTTTTCATGGCAAAGAATTAAAAGCCATAGGAAATTATTTTAAAATGCTGAACGGCTACAGCCCGACATTTACCAGCTTTAGCGGCGGTGTATATGAAATGGATTTGACAAGGACAGCGGTAAACAATTTTGCCACTCATTGCAGCAAATTAAAGCCAGAGATTGAGGGCAGTGCCCTTAAAACATTGGAAAAGACATTACAGCATAAACCAAATTATTTTATGGACACGACAAAATTTATTAAGCGTCTGGCAACGTATGTGGCTGTAGAGCATACAGCGTTCATTATTCCGATAGAGGACGAATACGGGCGTTTATGCGGCTGGTATCCATTGCGTGCCGAACGCTGCGAGGTAATAGAGTGCGAGGGGCAGTTATATTTGCGTTACCTGTTTGCAAATGGCAGTTATGGAGCTATTGAGTTTGAGCGTGTGGGGATTATGACAGATTTTGAATATAAAGACGATCTGTTTGGAGAGGATAACAGCACACTTGCACCCACAATGCAGTTGATACATACGCAAAACGAGGGAATCATAAACGCAGTAAAAAACTCTGCAAATATCCGATTTTTAGCAAAGGTTGCAAACATGCTGAAACCAGAGGATATAAAGAAAGAGCGCAAGCGTTTTACAGAGGACAATTTAAGCGCAGACAATGATAGCGGAATGATTATTTATGATAATAAATTTTCCGACTTGAAGCAGGTAGAGAGTAAACCGTATACACCTAACGCATTGCAGATGCAACACATACAGGAAAATGTTTGTACACATTTTGGTACGAATATGGATATTTTGCAGAACAAATTTGACGAGAATACATGGAACGCCTATTACGAGGGAAAAATAGAGCCTTTTGCAATTCAATTATCTTTAGTAATGACAAACATGAGCTTTACAGAAAGAGAGCGGGCGTGTGGAAATGCTATTTTCTTTTCTGCAAACCGTTTGCAATACGCCAGCAATGCTACAAAGTTGAGCGTAAGCACGCAGCTATTTGACAGGGCATTACTAAACAGAAATGGCGTAATGGATATATGGAATATGGCGCATGTTGAGGACGGAGAAAAATATTATATCCGCAAAGAGTATACAGAGGTAAGCGAACTGCAAAAAGGCAATGAGCCACAAGTAGTTATACAGCAAGTCCCGCAGGCAGGGGAACAGAACCCACAACCAGAAGCGGGAGAAACACAAGACGGACAAACAGAGAAAGAGGGTGTTAATAATGCCAGTTAAAAAAGAACGGGAATACAGAACGCTGGTAACACCACTCACTGCCCAAGTTGCGAGCGATAAGCGCATAAATACAGAATGTTATGTAGAGGGATACGCCACTACATTTAACGTACCGTATCTTTTATATGAATTTGAGGACGGTACAAAGATTTACGAAAGAATTGACGCACACGCACTGGATAATGCAGATATGAGTGACGTTATCATGCAGTACGACCATACAGGCAGGGTATTTGCCAGACAGTCCAACAAAACATTGATTTTAGAGCCAGATGCGAAAGGATTATTTGTGGCAGCAGATTTAAGTAAAACAGATTTGGCAAGGGGCTTGTATCAGGACATTGACGCAGGCATGATAACAAAAATGTCATGGGCGTTTACCGTAGCAGAGGAAAGCTACGACAGGGAAACACACACAAGAACGATTCTAAAAATCAAAAAAGTTTATGATGTATCAGCCGTAAGTATTCCGGCAAATAACGATACTGAAATAAGTGCCCGTAATTTTGCAAATAGGAGTTATGAGCAGGAAAAGCAGGAGTTGCTTAAAAGGCGGGCTATGATACTAAAGATTAAGACGAGCTTATAAAAGCGAAAATGAAAAGGAGAAAAACAGAGCATGAGATTAAAAGAAATTGAGGCAAGATTAGCAGAAATCAGAGAAGAGCTGAACACCAGAGCGGCAGAGCTTACAGACGAAGAAATGACAGCACTTGAAGCAGAGGTAACAGCATTACAGGAAGAAAGAACCTCTTTGCAGGCGGCAGCAGAAAAACGTAAAAATTTACTTGCAAGAATTGCTGCGGGAGAGCCTACAGGCGGCGCAGGCACAGAGCCTATGACATTTAGAAACTTTGCAGGAGCAGGCGGCGCAGGTGCAGCAGCAACAGAGCCAGAGGATAAGTACGACACTGTAGCATACAGAAAAGCATTTATGAACTATGTGTGCAGGGGCGTGGTTATTCCGCAGGAGTATAGAGCGGCAGAAAACACTACAACAGCAGACAGCGGCGCAGTAATTCCAACCTCTATTATGAATGAGATTATTACAAAGCTGGAAAGCTACGGCAGCATTTACGCAAAAGTACGCAAGATTAACGTACAGGGCGGCGTATCCATTCCGATTGCAGATTTAAAACCTACGGCACACTGGATTGCAGAGGAAAAGAGCAGCGATGACCAGAAAGCATCTGCAAAAACTTCTGTAACATTCAACTATTACGGCTTAGAGTGCAAAATTTCACAGAGCATTTTAGCCAATGTCGTTACTCTGAAAATGTTTACTGATCTGTTTGTACCTATGGCAACAGAGGCAATGGTAAAGGCTATTGAGATTGCCATTTTCAACGGTACAGGAGAGGGGCAGCCGCTGGGTGTCACAAAGGACAGCAGGGTAACAACGGTTGTTACGCTGACACAGGAAGAGTATGAGAGCTGGAATGGCTGGCACAAAGTAAAAGGCAAAATGAAAAAGGCGTACAGAAATGGCAGTTTCGTTATGAATCAGTCCACGTTTGATACAGGCATTGACGGCATGGAAGATAAGAACGGGCAGCCGATTGGACGTACAAACTATGGCGTGAACGGAGAGGAAACATACCGTTTCATGGGCAAGAACGTGGAAACTGTAGAGGACGATGTGTTACCGAGCTGGGACGATGCAAACGAGGGAGATGTAATTGCGGTATTTATGAGTTTCTCTGATTACGTTATCAATACCAACATGGAAATGCAGGTAGTGAAGTGGACAGACCACGACAACAACAAAATCAAAAATAAGTGCTTAATGGTTGTGGACGGCAAGGTAGCCGATGCAAACGGCATTATCTTAGTAAAAAAGGGCGTTAAGTCGGTATAAGGAAAGAGAGGCACAATATGGCACATTTTGATGTAAAAGAGCTTGAAAAGCGAAAAAAGGAAGATTTACAGAAACTTGCAAATGAGCTGGGGTTGAGTGACATCGGAACGAAAGAAGAGCTTGCAAAGAGAATTGCGGCAGTAGATGCAGAAGAGCAGGAAGAGAAAGAAACGCAGCAGGGAGAGCCGCAACAGCCGGAAGTACCGGGAGAAGCAGAACAGGAAACGCCAACGCCGGAAGTGTCCGAAACGGACACCGAAAAAGCCAGTGTGAAAGTAACGATTATTGAAACCTACAAAGATAAACAGGCACAGCAGACATTTAGACCGGGCAAAGAATTTGTTGTAACAACAGAGCGGGCAGAGGTTTTGGTGGCAGCAGGAGTGGCGAAAATCACAAAGTAGAGGCGGTTTTATGGAAACAATATTAACAGATACCATAAAAAGCAGCATGAGGATTTTAAGCAAATCCGCAGTGATTGAACAGGACATAAACAACAGTATTGCAGCCTGCAAGTTGGATTTACAGCTTGCAGGCGTGGTAAATATCAACGAAAATGATGCGCTCATTATCAGAGCCGTTACGTTGTTTGTGAAAGCAGAGTTTAATTACCAAAATGCAGCAGATAGATACAAACAGAGTTATGAGGCGTTGAAAATGTCGCTGTGTCTTGCCGGAGATTACAACACAAAAGAGGGATAAGATGCAGGAAGAAATTACGTTATGTGAGCAGATCAATGACAGCGAGGTAGAGAAAACTATTATTTTCTGTGACGTTGAGAGCATTACGCAAAGTGAGTTTGAGGCGGTAGGGCAAAAGGACATAAAGCCGCAATATAAATTTGTGGTATGGAGTTTTGAATACAGCAATCAAACAGAGATTGAATACAACGGGCAGAGGCTGACGGTATACCGAACATACAAACGGAAGAACGAAGAAAAGACAGAATTGTATGCTGAAAAGCGGGTGGGCAGACGTTGAGCAAAGAAGTAGATATAAAAGACCTTGCAACAGAGATTGCAGCCGGGCTTACAGAGTACGACCAGAATGTAGCAGACGAAATAAAAACGATAGTTGATGATGTGGCACAAGAGGGCGTGGACGAACTGCAACAGAGCAGCCCAAAACTGACAGGCAGTTATAGAAGAGGTTGGAGAAAAAAACAGACCTATGCAGATACCCGCACCAAAAGAAATACTGTGTTTAACAAAACGGATTATCAGATTACGCATTTACTGGAATATGGACATGCAAGCAGAAATGGCGGGCGTGTAAAGCCGAGGGTACATATTAAGCCTGTAGAGGAAAAAATGGTAACAGAATTGCAGGAGCGCATAGAAAAGGCGGTGCAGCAGTGAGATTAGAAACAATTATTGACAGGGCAAAAGCAACGGGGCTGCCACTTGCAAAAGATGCGTTCCGGGAAACAAAGGAAAACCCGTTACCAGAGCCGCCGTATCTTGTGTATATCGTGCCGCAGGTAGTGGGGCGTGGAAGTGATGAAAGAATTTTGTTACATGAGATACACGCAGCACTGGAACTGTACACAGACAAGGTGGTAGACGGCAGTTTAGAGAAAGAAATTGAAGAAAAAGTGTTATTTGATGTGGATTACACAAAGTACCAAGATACGATTGAAAGCGAGGATATGGTACAGACCGCATACGAATTTACAATTTACGAGAAAGTGAAAAAGAAAGGATAAGGATATGGACAGCGAAAGAATTATTTTAGGCAGTGGAAAGCTGTATTGCATGGTTTTTACTGGGGAAATCCCGGAAGATACAGCGATTGAAACAGACGAAAACCAGCTTGCACATATCAAGGGCGGCGCATCGTTGGAGTACACCGCAGAAACATATACAGCAAAGGACGATTTGGGCGTTGTGCAGAAAACGATTTTAACCAGCGAAGATGTGACATTAAAGGCAGGCTTGCTTACATGGTGCGCAAAGACACTTGAAAAGCTGTGTGCAACAGCGAGAGTAACCGAAACAGCCAAAAAGAGAACCGTAAAAATCGGTGGAATCAAAAACCAGAACCATAAAAAATATCTCATTAGATTTTTACACGAAGATAGTGAGGACGGAGATATCAGAGTAACGATTGTGGGAAGAAATGAGGCGGGCTTTAGCTTTACATTTGCCAAAGATGCAGAAAGCACAATAGAGCCGCAGTTTAAGGCACACCCAATGGATAAAGACGGTACATTACTGATTTTTGACGAGGATATCGTTACAGAAGCGTAAAGAAAAGGCTGCGGGGCAATTCCCGCAGCCAAAAATAAGGAGAGTAAAGCATGGCAAACAAAAGTTTTAATTTTGGAAAAATGAAACGAAGTTTTTATACAACAACACTGAAAGACGGCAAAGTAGTAATTGTAAACATGCCGAAGAAAAGCACATTTGAAAAGATGCAGGAAATTAGCGAGCTGGACGAAGAGGAAGTAGACGGCAAAGAGGTATATAAAACAATGCTGTCACTTATGGCTGAAATCTTATCTAACAATAAAAATGGGGAGCGGATTACAGCAGAGTATTTGGAAAGTGAAGAGTACGACATTGAGGAAATCGTGGCATACATTAACGATTACGGCGATTTTGTCAATTCGATTAAGAATAACCCAAATTAAAAATGCCGTATTATCCGGGCGGCGGCAGCGGGGACGAAGTGCATTATAGATTGAATACAAAAGGGGAAAAACTGGTAATTGATTATCTGAATATCACGATATCTGACGTACAGGAAATGCCCATAGATTTGTATTTGTATTTTATGCGAGAGGCAAATATACACAGGCTCATGCAGACGAAAGAGGGCAGAGAGTACTTAGATAATTGCTGGAGAATGGAACAAACAAAGCCGGATAGAAAGAAACTACGGGAAAAGATGCGGAAAGGAGAGCGGTAGCATGGCAGCAGGAAACATTAAAGGCATTACCATAGAAATTGGCGGCGATACTACCAAATTATCAAAAGCACTTTCCGGGGTAAACAGCTCATGCAGTTCTTTACAGAAAGAATTGAGGGAAGTAGACAAGCTATTAAAACTAGATCCCTCAAATACAGAGCTTTTGGCACAAAAACAAAAGATTCTGAAAGAAGCTATAGGAAGTACAAAAGAAAAGCTGGATACGCTGAAAGAAGCGGAAAAACAGGTACAGGAGCAGTTTGAAAATGGCGAAGTAAGCGAGGAACAGTACCGAGCGTTACAAAGAGAAATTGCATCAACAGAAATCAAACTGGGAGATTTGGAGCAGCAGGCGCAGGAAAGCAATAAAGAGCTTGAGGGCGTGGCTGATGCAGCAGACGATACAGCAGAAAAAGTAAGCAAGATTGATGCAGCGGCAAGTGCGCTGGACACTGTGAGCAATAAAGCAGGAGCAGCGGCAAAAGCATTAGCACCGTTATCAGCAGGAGCGGCAGCGGTGGGGGCTGCATCGTATGCGGCAGCAATGGACATAGATAATGGCTATGACATTGTGATAACCAAAACAGGCGCAACAGGCGAAGCACTGGAAAGCCTGCAAGGCAGCATGGAAAACATATTTACAAGTTTGCCGATTGATGCAGAAACAGCAGGTACGGCAATCGGAGAAGTAAATACACGTTTCCAGCTTACAGGGGAAGAACTTGAAAAACTGTCACAGCAGTTTATAGAGTTCTCTGAAATCAATGATACAGACCTCAATACATCAATAGATAACGTTGATACGATTTTAAATAAATTCAATGTTGACGCATCACAGGCAGGCAATGTGCTGGGACTTCTGACAAAGACAGGACAGGATACCGGGTTATCAATGGATACGTTGGAAAATTCATTGATGCAGAACGGCAGCACCTTAAAAGAAATGGGGCTGGGGATTACAGAAAGTGTAAATTTACTGGCTGCATTTGAGAACAACGGTGTTGATGCAACAACAGCAATGGCAGGATTGAAAAAGTCCGTTAAGAATTATACCGCAGAGGGATTAAGCACAAATGAAGCACTGCAAAAGACGATTGACAGAATCAAAAACGCCAGCACAGAAACAGAGGCGTTATCTATAGCGCAGGAAACGTTTGGCTCTAAAGGTTTTGCGGAAATGGCGCAGGCGATCCGAGAGGGTAAGTTGAGCTTAGACGATTTGGGCGCATCGTTGGACGATTACGGGAACGTAGTACAGGATACCTATGAGGCAACATTAGACCCATGGGACGAAGCGAAAACAACGCTGAATAATCTGAAACTTGCGGGCAGTGATTTGGCAGGCACAGCGTTATCAGCATTGAAGCCTGCCATTGAAAAAGTAACAAGTGCAGTAAAGAACTTTACGGACTGGTTTAGAAACTTGTCAGATGGGCAGAAAGAAACGATTGCTATTATTCTGGCAGTTGTGGCAGCTTTAGCCCCGGCATTATTGATTATAAGCAAGGTGGCGGGGGCGATATCGGGCATAATAAACGTATGCAAGATGTTAAAGCCTGCGATTGCAGCAGTAAATGCAGTAATGGCAGCGAATCCAGTAATGATAGTAGTGATAGCAATAGCCGCATTGGTGGCGGCGTTGGTTGTCCTATATAACAAGTGTGAATGGTTTAGAGAAATAGTTGACGGCATTTTTTCTGCAATCAAAGATTTTGTAGGAAATGCCATTGATGCAATCAAAGAATTTATAAGCGCAGTATGGGACAAAATGCAGGAGATATGGGGATTTATACAGCCGTACATAGAAATGATATGGGGCGTAATTCAGCAGATCATGGCAGATATCGCACAGATTTTTAGCGATACATGGGAAATTATAAAGGCTGTGTGGGATTTGGTAGCACCGTATTTTATGATTTTGTGGGAAGCAATAAAAACTGTATTTTCTGTAGTTGGCGAAGTATTAAGCGGCTTCTTTTCGGTTGCGTGGGAGCTGATAAAAACCGTTTGGGACGTTGCGGTAATGTACTTTACTACAATTTGGGAAAATATCAAAATTGTATTTTCTGTGGTAGCGGAAGTGCTGGGGGCGTTCTTTAGTACGGCGTGGGAAGTCATAAAGGCGGTATGGGACGTTGTAGTAGCGTATTTCCAAGCAGTATGGAATGGTATTAAAACAATCTTTTCAGTAGTAAAAGATGTATTAACGGGGAATTTCAGTGACGCATGGAACGGAATTAAAAGCATTTGGGCTGGGTTTGCTAATTTCTTCAGCACAGCATGGAACAGTGTAAAAATAATATTCAGTGCGGTAGGAAATTTCTTTAGGACAACATTTAGTGCAGCGTGGGAGGCTGTAAAACAGGTATTTGCAAACTGGGGCAGCTTTTTCAGCGGTTTATGGGACAGAATCAAAAGCACGTTTTCTAATTTGGGTACTGCAATATCAAATGCAATCAGTGGTGCAGTACGTGCCGGAATCAACGGAGTAATAAGTACGATTGAAAGAACCATTAACAGTGCAATAGGGCTGATAAATGGGGCAATCGGCTTAATCAATAAGATACCGGGCGTAAATATAGGCGGGCTGGGATATTTAAGCCTGCCAAGGCTGGCACATGGCGGTGTATTACAGAACGGTGCGGCAATGGTTGCAGAGGCGGGACCAGAGTTAATACAAATGGTAAACGGTCAGACGATTGTAACGCCATTGACACCAACGGCAAGAAATACCGCAATGGATACCGTAAACGGTAAACAGGGCGGCAGTACAACAAATGAAATTCAGTTAAAAATTGAGAATTTTTACAACAATAGGGAACAGGACATAAGAGAACTTACAGAGGAAATATTGGAAATTGCAGACCAAATAAAAGAAAGGGAAGAGGCGGCATATGCTTAGTGAATATTTTGAAAGCGCAAATAGCTTTACCTATAATGGCATAAATTCGTTGGATATGGGCTTATTTATTACCGGGCAGAGTGCCGCTGATTCAGCAGCAGAGCCGGAGATTGACACCGTAGAAGTGCCAGCAAGAGGCATTTTGATACAGGACAACAGAATAGACACGCTGGACAACCAGAGATTTAAAGACTATGAGCAGAAATATACATGCTGCGTAGATGCCACGCAGGGCAGGAGCTTAGAAGAACTGGCACACAGCATTTATATGTGGCTGTATGCGCCGGGAATAGAGTATAGCAGGCTGTACGACACTTACAATACAGAACGTTATAGGCTGGCGTATATAAACAGTAACGCCAGCGTGTCAGAACTGGCAAAGCGGTTACTGGGAGAGATAGAAATAACATTCATGTGCAAAGCATATGAAAGACGGCTGAACGGGGATAAGACAATAACCCTAACGAAAGCAGCAACCATATACAACACAGAGGGATTTACGGCAACGCCGTATATAAAAATAACGGGAAGTGGTGGCATTACGCTGTATATCAATAACCGGGCACACACCTTTAAAGATGTGAACGAATACATTGAGATTGACGGCGAAATAATGAACGCATATAAAGGTGATCTGCTACAAAACAGTAAAATGGTTACTGAACTTTTCCCGAAGCTGACAGCAGGAGCAAATAACATAAGCTGGGCTGGCAATGTAACAAAAGTGGAAATTATACCGAGGTGGTGCAGACTTTGATACCGATTCTATATGATGCCTTAGAAAAAGATTTTACGACAAATGGAATAGGGTTTTTAACAGATGCGGTAAGCTGCATTGTAACCGAGGAAAGAAACGGAATATATGAGCTTGCGTTGACGTATCCGACAAAAGGACATTTGGCGAAATACTTAGAGAATGACGCAATCATAAAAGCAAAGGCGAATGATGAAGATAACCCGCAGCTTTTCCGTATTTACAACCATACGAAAGCTGTAGGAGAAAATACAACATGGTACGGGGAACATATCAGTTATGAACTGAACGGCAACCCGGTAGACTGTTTTACAGTAAGTGAGGTAAACGGAGAACGGGCATTACATGAGTTGCTGGACGCAGCGATATTGCCGCATGAGTTTACCTGTGCAAGTGATATTACCACAACCAACAGCACCAGTATAGACGGGGCTGTAAGCGTCAGAAACGCTATGGGCGGCACAGAGGGCAGCTTATTGGACGTATGGGGTGGAGAATATCACTACGACAATTACAGAGTAGAGCTTTTAAAAGCAAGGGGCGTAGACAATGGCGTAACGATTGAGTACGGCAAGAATCTGATAGATGCAAAGCAGGAAAAGAATATTGCAGATGTTGTAACGGTAATTTTCCCATATGCGAAATATACCGCAGAGGGAGCGGAGCAGAAAACATACATAACATTGCCGGAAAAGGTATTACAGCATGAGAATGCAAACAAATATGCAACGCTGCGGTGTGAGATTGTAGACTTTTCCGGGGAATGGGAAAGCGGAACAATAATTACTACTGACATGCTGCGAGCAAAGGCAAAAGAGTATTTGGGCAAATTAAGTATAGAGCCAAAAGTAAATATTACCTTGTCTTTTGCATCGTTGAAGAAAACCAAAGATTATAAAAATATAAAGGCTTTTGAGAGTGTAAAGCTGTGCGATATTGTTACGGTTAAAATCTTGCCGCTTGATATCAACGTAAAAGCAAAGATTACGAAAGTAAAATATGACAGCATAAAAGAACGTTACGAATCGCTTGAAATTGGAGCAGCCCGCACGAATCTGACTAAAACCATTACTGCGGCACAGAAAGAGGCGCAGGAGCTGATAGTAAAGAACCAGACAAGAGCGGAGCAAATCAAAAAGCAGATTGAGAACACCATTAAAAATGTGACTGCGGCAATCACTGGCAACAGCGGTGGTTATGTGGTATTACACCCGGAAAAGAACCCACAGGAAATATTTATACTTGATACGCCGGATACGTCAAAAGCTAAAAACGTATGGCGTTGGAATCTTGCCGGACTGGGGCACAGCAGTACGGGAGTAAATGGAGAGTTCACGACAGCAATAACCGCAGACGGTCAGATAGTAGCAGATTTTATTACCGCCGGGGAATTAACCGGGGCAATATTAAAAGCTGGGACAGTGTATGCAGAGGCGTTAGATGTTGAGTACAGGAACAAAGTAACTAAACACGCAACAGATGCAGCAGAGGCAGCATTAAACAGCGCAAAGCAGTATGCGAATGGGTTACAAGAAAGTACCAACAAAGAAATTCAAGACGTAAATAACGCTATTGACGATATCAACAATGAACTGGAAACAACAGTAGCAGACGGGATAATAACGGAATCTGAAAAGGCTGCCATACAGAAAATGTTGCAGATCATTGTGAAAGAAAAAGAAGAGGCAGACGCAAAACACGAAGAGTTATTTGATAATGATTATGTGCCGTCTGCGGAATTGAATGCAATGCATAAAGCGTGGCTTACTGTATTTGGAACTGCCAATACTGCCAAATATAATGTGCTGGTTACAGCAATCAACAACGTTATAAATTCTGAAACAAAAGAAGAGATTGAAAAAAACATGGAAACATACCGAACAGCATACAGCGAGTATGGCAGTGCGGTTACGGAGTATCAAACAGCCGTTTCTATTGCAATAGAGGCAGCAGCAAATGCCTATGCAGCAGAGAAAGCAAACAGTGTGGGCGAAACCGTCACAAAGGAAATGACGGCAAAAATTGAAAGCACAGCATCAGAAATTACATTGCTATGCAAAACTATTGAAGAGCATAACATGCACAATTATGTAGCAGGTGGAGATTTCAAGGACGGTTTTACAGATGAATGGTATACGAGCAGTGAAAATAATGAGGTTATTACGGATAGCACGCTGGGGGTATGCGCCAAGATCTCAAAAACTTCCAGCACACCATCATACATACGGTGCAAGATTGGCGTATTGCCAGCCGGAACGTATAGAGTGCGGTATAAGGCAGCAGCGGCAAGCGGGAGCGAAAGCAACGCAAGAGTACAGTGTACTTTTTATTCCACACAGACAACGGCATACGGATTACTGAAAAGCACAGAATGGACAACCGTAGAAAGAGAGGTAACATTACCAGAAAGCACCAGCACAAGGTATTTATATTTGTATGCCTATACGCAAGGGGCAGCGGTATATGTAAAAGATGTAGAAGTGCTGGGGCAGATGTCGGTATATACAGAGGCACAGTTAAAAATAAACAGTGATTCTATTACGCAGGAAGTTAAAAGAGCAAAAGGGATAGAGGACGAATTAAGAGCCTCTATTAAAGTAAATGCTGAAAATATCACAAGCTGCGTAACAAAAGGAAATGTAGGTAGCTATATTACACAGTACTACAACAATGTCATTGTTGCATTTAATAACAGCTCAAAATATGTGCAGATTAACGCAGGAGAAATTGCAATTTATGATTATGGTGTAAGTGCCTCTAAAAAACGTGCTGTATTTGATGAACAGGGAAACCATTTTTACCGAGATAATTATTATGTTGGAAAAATTGGCACAAACCAGTGGGTAGATAATAATGCACATAAAGGGCTTGTATTTGATTTAGAAACGCAAGGAAAGTATATGGCATGGGCACAAAAACCTACAGAGGGGGCAAGCAGTTATACAACCATATTATGTTATTCGAGGGCGAACAGCATATTTACACAAGTGGGCTTACATCTGGGGTGCAATATGTATGGGCATGGCTGGATACTGGACAATGTAGACCTGCGGAACTGTAGCGCAAATGGTTATACAACTTTTACAGGGACATTACCAGTTGTATTGGAAATACATAAAACAGACAATAACGGCGGTATTGGTTGGACATATGGAAACGTGTATATAAAGAATGGCTTAATAACAAGTATTCCACAATAAAGGAGCAGGACATGGAAAAAGAACAGGTTGAAATTACAGAAGAGGCAACACCGTTGCCGCTTGAATTAAATAAAGCACCAGCACCATTACAGGAAGAGGAAAACAAAGCAAAGACGGATACATTTAATTTTACAGAGGCAGTATTGATTGCAATGAATGAAGAATAAAGGAGAGTGCGCAATGAGCAAAGAACAGGAAGAAATGCAGCAGGCAACAGAGGAACATATAGAGCAGCCGTTACCAGATGAACCAAAAGAGGAACAGAGTGAGCCAATGGGAATACTTACAAGCCGAGCGCATGAAGATATGACATTAGCAATTTTACAAGTACAGGCAGCCTATGGACTGCCAGCATATTTAACAGATCTGATTGTAACGGCAGTACTTGCGGATATCAGGGGCTGTGCAAATAAGGATTTGCTTAATGCATTGAGCAGAAAGGAGTAGCACATGGCGTTACAGAATGTACAGAGAATACAGATTGAGCTTGACGGCAGCGCACCTTTTGAGTATGTCGTGGCGAAAGCTGGGGAAAAAGAAAGCCGGATAGTAGAAGTTACACTATTGGAGAATAAGAAAGAGTTTACCATACCAGCCGGGACAACAGCCAAAATCAAGTATTACAAGCCGGACGGCAAATTTGTATTAAACAATGCCACAATAAGCGGAAATGTTATTACAGTGACATATACAGAGCAGATGCTGGCGGTTTCCGGCACTGGGCGTGGGGAAATTGTTTTATACAACGGAACAGCCGTATTACGAAGCGCAACGTATTACACGAAGATTACGCCAACGGTGTACAAGGAAAACGGGCTGATAAGCGATAATGAGTTTCTGGATATGGCAGAAAGCATTATTGCGATGAATAAGCAGACTGATAAGGCGATAAATGCAACCAAGAGCGCAGAACAGGCTGCAACAGATGCCAATACAGCAGCGGCAGCAGCAAACAGCGCAGCGAAAGCCGGAAATGCAGCAGCCGCAGCCGGGAACAATGCAGCCAAGGCGGCAAACGATGCAGCAGAGGCAGCAAATGCGGCGGCAAACAGCGTAGACAAGACAAAGAAAGATGCGACAGCGGCAGCAGGAGCAGCCAACAGTGCAGCAAATGCAGCCAACGAAGCCGCTACAGCCGCCAACAATGCGGCGAAAGCAGGAAATGCAGCAGCCGCAGCCGGGAACAGCGCAGCTAAGGCAGCGAATGATGCAGCATCGGCGGCAAATGAAGCCAAAGCCAATACAGTAACAGCAACACAGAACGCACAGACAGCAACCAGCGAGGCGAACACAAAGGCAGCCGCCGCCAATAATGCAGCCGCAGCGGCAAATAAAGCGGCGGCAGCCTGTGAGAATATGGCAAAGGGAATTAACAGCATGACGGACGGCACAACGGGCATTACCTACACAATAGGGATTAATGGCGGCATGGTGTATTTAGAATCAGTATAAGGAGCAGAGCATGGCAAGAATTTATTTAGCAGATAAAGAAACATTGGACAGTACACACGCAAATACAAACGCAATTCTGGCTGCATTAGAGGAAAGCGGCGGGGAACATAAAAAAGCGGTACGCTATGGTATCAAAATCAATAAGAGCGACAGCGGAAAAAAGAGCCGGGTAACATACTTATATGATGCTGTAGGCATGACACCTGCGGCAATGAATTATACGGACGGCACATTTAACTATGGTAGCTGGGGCAATGTTGAATTTGTAAAGAATAACTACCCTTGCATGGTTAAATTTGACGGCACAGAGGACTACAAGTTACTGGCAACAAATTACGCATTAAAGGCAGACGGTACAACGGCAAGTGATGCGGCAAACGTGGATTATGCAGGTAATGCAATGGCAGCATTTATGGGCGGCTGGCTGTGCCAGTACGAAACAGCTACAGACGAATATATCATTTGGAGCAATGTAAAATATGATGACGGGTACAACGCATACCACAGAACTGCACCAGACGGAATTATCAGAGAGGGATTTTACCGCAGAATCTATACACCTACATTATTAAGCAACGTGGCAAGGTCTTTAAGCGGGCAGCAGCCAATGGCAAGCAAAAATGCAACGCAGGAACGTACATACATTAAAGCAAACGGCGATGTATGGGAGCATACAAGCTGGTGGGAATGGAATTATATTATTGCACTGTTAAAGATTATGGCAAAAACAGAGGATTTACAAGAAGCATACGGCAATGGAAATATGAGCGGTTATGTGAATGATTCAACGAAGTATTACGGAGTACTTGCCTCAGGCAGTATGGACGATAAAGGGCAGTTTTACGGATATAATGCCGGAAACAAGCAGATTAAGGTATTCCATACAGAGGCAATGTGGGGCGATCAGTGGGAGCGTATCTGTCAAATGGTATGCGATAAAGGTGTTGTGAAAGTGCAGCCGTATGGGGATTGCAATTTAACTGGCGCAGGATTTGAAAAAGTACTGGATTTTGCAGATTACGGAGTAAGCGGTAGTGTTGGTGGTTACATGAAAGATACTGTTATGACGAAAGCGGGACGTTTCCCGGTAACATATACAGGTAGCAGCTCAACATATTTGTGTGATTACTTTTGGTTGAATACGGGCATTGTGGCTGTGCCTCTTGTGGGCGGCCGCTGCAGCAACGGGCTGGCGTGCGGGGCTTACGTGGCCTTGAACGGCACCGCTGGCTTTGCGAACGGGAGCATTGCGCCCGGTCTTTCTTGCAAAATGCCTAACGCTGCGTAAGCAGCAAAAGGGGGAACGGGGGATTTTTCCCCCGCAGGAAAGTACAACATACGAAAATATAACGGTAGAGAGAATATAATAGGGGATTTCCGGGGCGTGGCTGTGCCTCTTGTGGGCGGCAACTGCAACAACGGGCTGAATTGCGGGGCTTACGTGAACTTGAACAACACCGCTGGCAATGCGAACTGGAACATTGCGCCCGGTCATTCTTATCAAATTATGGAAGATTAACCAAATGCCCCGGAAATTCCTACACCGCTGGCGGTTGAAATACCGCTGAAAGTGAAAATACAGCCGCAAAAGGTGCAGTATGGTAGCCGGGGCGAAACCCTTAGTTGTATAGCGTGGCGAATTACTGCAAGGCGATAAGAAAGAGAATAAGAATGATTAGTTTTAATGGCGTAAGCGAACAACTGTATATACCAGAGGAACAAATAAAAGATATATACAATGCATCAAAAGGAAAGAGTAAGAAAGAACAGGCGCAGATAGTAAAAGCGAATGTAGAACACTACAGAAAAGAACTGGATAAAAGATTAAAGAACAATACATTTGCACCGAAAAGACATAAAACAAAAATCATACAGGAAAATTCTTGTAAGAAAACACGAAAGATAGTAAAGCCACAATATATGTATGAGCAAATGGCGCACCATTCCGTAATGCGGGTATTTGTGCCGATTGCAATGAGGGGAATGTATTACCATGTGTACGGGAGTATACCGGGAAAAGGTGTACACAGAGGAAAAAGAACCGTAGAACGGTGGATAAGAGAGGATAGCAGAAACTGCAAGTACATATATAAGCTGGATATACGGCATTTCTTTGAGAGTGTGCCGCACAGAAGATTAAAGAAAGCACTAAAACGGAAAATCAGAGATAGGGAGTTGCTAAAGAAATTATTTATTATCATAGACAGCCATAAACCGGGGCTGCCATTGGGCTATTACCCGTCACAGTGGTTCGGTAATTTTTATTTGCAGCCACTAGATCACTTTATCATGGAGCAGTTACATGTAAAGCATTACATACGGTATATGGACGATATGGTTATATTCGGAAACAATAAAAAGGAACTGCATAAAGCGAGGCTGCAAATTGAGAAATTTATAACGGAAGAGCTGGGATTACAAATAAAGAAAAACTGGCAGGTATTCCGTTTTGACTATGTAGACAGAAAAGGCAAGCGCAGAGGCAGACCACTGGACTTTATGGGGTTCAAATTTTATAGAGATAGAACAACGATACGAAAGAGCATATTACAGGGCATACGTGGCAAGGTCAACCGGGTAAAGCGAAAAGAAAAGATTACGTGGGTAGATGCAGGTAGTTTACTTTCTAGGCTGGGCTGGATTTGGCATAGTGACACTTACGCATATTACGAAAGATACATAAAACCATATGTAAAAGTGAAAGTGCTAAAAACGCTGGTTTCAAAGCACGCAAGAAAGGAGAACATACGCAATGGAATGGTACGCAGCAGAAAGCACCGCAGAAGAAAAACCGAAAGAGCTGGATATAACAAGCAGCCCGCACCTTGTATATAAGAGGCGCAATATTGAAAGAGTACCAATGAGCAACGAAAATGAGGAAAGCAAGGCAGGCGAAAAGTGGGTATATGAAGAATGTACGCAGGATAAAGAAGAGTATGAGAGCCAGCAGGCAGAATTATTAAGCCCAACTACAGAGGCAATCATGCAGGAAATTTCTGCATTGCAGATGCAGCAGACAGAAACGCAGATCACACTTGAAATGTTAATGGAGCAGTAGAAAGGCGGCACAGACATGTACGAAGAACTGAAAAAGAAATACGATAAAGGCTATATCACAAAGGCAACATTAAAAGGCTGGGTACGCATTGAGCGTAAGGTAAAGGGCAGAGGGATTACAGAGGAACAGTACGAGCAGATTACAGGCGAAAAATACGAGGCATAGGAGAAACACAGAGAAAATGGTAGAACAGGTAACAACTTACATTACGGCAAACTGGGTAGCATGGTTATTTGCCGGAGCGTATGCAATTCTTATTGCACTTTATAAAAAAGAGAAACAGCAGCATAAGGAAGAAAGAGAAGAAAACAAGGCAGTGCGTGAGGGATTGCAGGCACTTTTGCGGCAGCAAATCATAGATATTTGCCTAAAGTATGAGGAACGCAAAGAAGCCCCGGCATGGGCAAAGCAGGCTGAAACATCAGCATATAAAGCCTATGAAAAGCTGGGCGGCAATGATGTAGCACACGCAATGCATGAAAGATTTATGCAACTGCCATTATCAGACGGTAATTTAGAAACAGAAAGGATACATTAGCAGTAAATGACATATCGCAGGAGAAAGCGGCGTAGAAGAGTGACACCACAGGCGGCGGTAAGCTGGCTGTGGGAGTTCAGTAAAAAAGTGGTGTGGACGGTAACACTCTTATACATTGTGTCGTTTGTGTTCGCAATGGTTTTATGTTGGCGAGAGCTACAGTTCATAGGAAACACAGCGGCAATAACAACACTGATTACAGAATCAAACGAAACATTCCGGGTAGTTGTTGGTGGATATCTGATTAAAGCAGGAATAGAAAACGCCTGCAAGATTGTTACCAGTAAGCAAACGCCGCAGGAAGAAACAGACGATAACGCAGAGGGGTAAGGTGGTAATATGGGCTTTATCATGGAAAATATCAGAGTTATAGGAATTGTGTACCTTATAGGTGCAATCATTACTTTTATTGGTTTATTTGCTTTTTTTACGTGGGCAGCAAAGGCAGATGCCAAGGAACAGGAATTATACCCGGAATATCCGATAGAAGATGAAAACGAACCATTCAGCTTGTACATAACGGTTGTATTTATTATTTCCATTATGACGGCAATTATATGGTGGGGCGTACCGCTTTTGTTGGGTGGGTTGCTTCTTTATGACAAGATAACGCAGGAGTACCCGCAGTTAATGGGTGGCATGAATGACACAGAAGAAAAAGAAAACGGAAAGGAATAGAGAAAATGGAAAAAGTACTTTTTTATGTAGCGGCAGCATTGATTGCTGTAATGGTTTTGACACTGTGGGTAAATATTATTGTGGCAATCACAAAAAAGGTTGTTGCGTGGGACAAGTTCCCGGTGCAGGTGTGGGTAATGATTGTAGCCATTGCCTCTACATTGATTACCGCAGCAGCATTTGCACAGTATTTTAATATTGCAATGTTGTGGTATTACTGGGTAGCAGCTATTGCGCTGGGCTTTTTGGTATGCTATGCGGCAATGTTTGGATATGACAACCTTTATAAGCAAATCATGGAAACTGTACAAAAGATAAGGGAACTACTGGCAGGAATCACAAAAGACGCTGAATAGAAAGAATGAGGATAAAACTATATGAGCGTATTGATTGGACACGCAAGCATCAGCGAGAACGGAACTATTAACGGAAAAAAGGGAGATCAGACGGGAAAAGAGGTATGTGTAAGAAACTTTTATAGTAAACCATGGGATTTTATGGCAATCCACCCGGACGCAAACGTAAGAGAGAAGCACGCAAAAGCGGTAGAGGCAGGCTGTGCAAATAACAATATCGGATACGGACAGGGCGATAGAAACACGCTGAACACAGAGGCAAAGAAAGTAAATTATGATTTGTCAAAAGTAGGGCTGTGCAATACGGACTGTAGCGAGTTCCAGAACGTGTGCGCCGTTGCATCTGGCGCAGCAGGCGTAACGCATGGCAGTAATGGGTGGACTACAGCAACCATGCGTAACGCATTAAAGGCTGCGGGCTACAAAATCATTACAGACAGTGCATTTCTGAAAAATGAAAATTACTGTGTAAGAGGTGCAATCTATGTAAAAGAAAGCTCACACACCGTATGCGGGCTGACAAATGGAACATACGCAGCACAGACGCTTGCAAAAGCCGGGATTGGCGGGTACGCCGGAAATAACAACTATTCTGGCAAAGGAATTGGTACAGCGGTTGCAAAATGCGATATGAACATCAGAAGCGTAGCAGAAGTAAAGAGCAATACTGTATACAGTTCGATTAAAGCGGGCACAAAAGTAGAAGTGCTGGAGGTGTTGGCAAATGGCTGGTATAAGATTGTATGGGCGGGCGCATCTTGCGGCTATGCTTATACATCGAATACAAACAATAAGTATTATACATATACCGCCAACAGCAAAAACAACAGTACCAGCACAAGCGGCAGCAGTGGATTAAAGCAGACGCAGAAACCAGAATCAGCGTTGTGTTTTGATAAGACGCTGGCGGGTGCATATGTTGTTACAGCGGACAAATTGCACATGAGAGCAGGAGCAGGAAAAACAAAAGCGGACTATGGAACTATCGCAGAGGGTGGCAAAGTACATTGTTACGGATATTACAACAAAGAAAAGGGGACAGGTGCAAAATGGCTGTATGTTGCCTGCGGAAACGTAACGGGATACTGCCATAGCGATTATCTGAAAAGAGCATAATATGGACGCACAAACAGCGGGCAGAGTTTTGGCGGCGTTGGTAATATGTAGCGGGCACAATAAAGGCTGTGACGAGTGCCCGGCATACGATGTAGAAGCCACAGGAGAAGCACAGCAGAAACGATGCAATGAATTATTGAGCGATAGCAATATTGAAAAAGCATTAGAAACAATGAGAGGATAAAAGAAAGGGTAGCGGTGTGAGCCGTTACCCTTTTTGCCTACTGATTTAAAACCAGATCATAAAATACGTTTTCAGATAAAATCTGTATGTCCTTGCCTTTTAAAATAAGTGATTCAGCCTTTTTCTGTTTATTGCTTTTACCGTCTTTTATGAGACTGCAAAAATCATTATTGCCGAGAATTAAATAATTTGTTTTGGCTGTGACGTTATCCCCGCACTGCCCGCCGAGGTTTACCACAAGTTGCATGGCATCTTTACGCTGCATCTTTTCTAATGTGCCAGTGAATACACAGAGCTTGCCGTAAAGCGGGTGGCTGATATCAAAATTATCTGTAGTTGCCGTAATATCTTTTGCATGTAGCTGGCGGCTGGAATAAGAAGCCTTAAAGCTGTCAAAGTCCCCGTATTGTGAAATTGCATCAGAAAGCAATGCTTGATAGCAGGTGTTGCAGGCTTCACAATCAGCATAGGAGCGGTGCGCCGGGGAAGAAACTATGTAATGAGCGGCAACCGTTTCTAGTTTGTGGTTTTTCAGTTCCGGCAGCAGTTTCCTTGCAAAGCGCATTACATCAACAAAGGAATTGGTAAAATCAATGCTGTGCGTATCCTGCAATACGTCATAAATAAAATTGATATCGAAATTTACGTTATATCCTACAAGGATATCAGAACCGACAAAATCATAGAAAGATTTAATTGCATCGGAAATGGTGGGAGCATCAGCAACCAGATCGTTTGTTATCCCGGTCAATTCGGTTATAAAGCTGTCAATAGGTTCGGTGGGTTTAACAAGAGTAGTAAAAGAATCAACTAAAGAACCGTTTGAGTAGCGCAGTGCGGATAGTTCGATGATTTCACAATAACGGGAGTCCAGCCCGGTTGTTTCAATGTCGATTACCGTATAAGTATCTGGTGCGGCAATGAGGCTGTGCCCTTTATTTGGGCGGCTGGGTTTTTCTGATTTATCAGACGTAGCAACAAAAGGTTTCCCGTTTTCATCAATACCGATAGAAATGAACATAGTAAATACCCTCTTTCGTTTGAAAATTATAGTCATGCTGACCTTTAACACAATTATGCTTTTGAAATGTGGTAAAGTCAAGAAAAATTCTGATTATTAACACAAAGACGATAGGGGCGTACTGAATGAAAATATACGCATACAAAGGGAAAGATAATTTATGTGGGGAACGCATAAGGTTGGCGAGAGCGAAAAACAGAATTACACAAAGCGATTTAGCAGCACGTATGCAGGTAGCTGGGGTTACAATAGAAAGAGATTCGATAAGCCGGATAGAGCGGGGCACAAGAATTGTAACAGATTACGAATTGAAAATATTTTCTAAAGCGTTGGGCGTAAGCATGGAATGGCTGACAGACGAAAGCGGGACACTGTAACAATAGTTATGGTGTTTTTCTTTATAAAAAATACACCCAATGAGTAAAAAATGATTGACAAATGTACTCAATGGGTATATAATATAATTGTAGCAAGGGAACAGCAGGAAAGGAGTTAAAAATGGAGAACGAAGAAATGAGCAAAGCCGATTTAATAGCAATGTTGGTATCAATTAGAGAAGTAGCAAGAACAAACGGGGAAACACATACAGTAGAACATATAGAAAAGATTCTTGAAGAAGTAAGAAAATAAAATAGAATAAAGGGAACACACGAGGGGCGGATACCTAAACAATCCTGCTAACCGCCCCAAGTGCTATAATGTAAATATAGCAGGAATAAAACAGAAAATCAAGGGGCGTGATAAAATGACGATTGAAGAGGCGCGCAAACAGCGGGGCATGAGCAGGCGTGAGGTATCGGAATGGTTAGAGATACCATATAGAACGCTGACAAACTGGGAGAACGGGATACGGAGCTGCCCGCATTACATTGAAAAGCTGATAGTAGAAAAGATATTGCAGGGCAAATAGCAAAAAGCACACAGAGAGCCGCAGGACAACAACGCCTGCGGCTTGTTTTACGAAAGAGGGCGGGAACATGGCAAATCAAAAGGGTAGCAGACAATTAAAACACAATGATAGAATCAGATTAGAAGCCTTGTATAATGCAGGGCACAAGGTTGTAGAGATTGCAGAGATTTTAAATGTACACCGCAGTACGATTTATAACGAGTTGAAGCGTGGGCAATATGAACATTTGAACAGTGATTATACAAGAGAAATGAGATACAGCGCAGACCTTGCACAACGGAAATATGAGGAAAATTTAAAAGTGCGAGGAACACAATTAAAGATAGGAAATGATATTAAGCTGGCAAATTACATAGAGGACAAAATAATAAATGAAGATTACAGCCCGGACGCAATCATAGGGGAACTGACAGCAGAGGGACGCTGGGGAGAATTTCAAACCAGAATATGCACCACTACAGTATACAGCTATATTGATAAGGGAATCTTTTTAAAGGTAACAAATAAGGATTTGCCAGTAAAGAAGAACAAAAAGCGCAAATATAATAAGGTAAAGAAACAGAAAAGGGTAGAAGCAGGGGAAAGCATAGAAAACAGACCAGAAGCAATAAACAACCGGGAAGAGTTCGGACATTGGGAAATGGATAGCGTAATAGGACAGCGGGGGAAATCGAAAAATACATTGCTGACACTCACGGAGCGAAAGACACGAGCAGAAATTATTTTTAAATTGCCAGATCACAGTGCAGAGGCAGTAGTGGCAGCAGTTGACAGATTAGAGAAACGCTGGGGCGAAATGTTTAAGACGGTGTTTAAGAGTATCACAGTAGACAACGGCACAGAGTTTGCGTATTGCGCAGAGTTGGAGCGTTCAGCGATAGGCGAGGGGAAAAGAACCAAAATGTATTATTGCCACCCGTACAGCAGTTGGGAGCGTGGCACAAACGAGGTAACAAATAAAATGGTACGCCGCCGAGTTCCAAAGGGTACAAATTTTGACGGACGGACAGAGGAAGAAATACAGGCAGTGGAAGAGTGGATAAATAAGTATCCAAGGCGCATACATGGGTATAAATTAGCAGGGCAGTTATTTGATGAAGAACTTAAAAGAATCAGTTAATCTATTAAAAGGGTATAATGGCTGGCTGGAAACGGTACAGCCTTATTGGATTGCTTACAAAAAGAACAGTAGAAACAGAATATACAATAAAAGTACATATGTTTTGTACAAAATGCCGATATTGAAATTTTGTCGAAAAAAAGGTTGAAATTTTTAATCATCTTGGAATTCATTATGAAAAAGAATAAAAGAGTTGTTTTTTTTCATAGATGGTTTATAATAGAAAGATAATTAGGAAAGTTTCAAGGAGGTTTCCATGACATCTTCAAAAAATTACACAGAAGTTATCATAGACGGAAAAGTTTTTACATTGAGTGGATTTGAGAGCGAAGAATATCTGCAGCAAGTATCTACATACTTAAATCATAAGATTTCAGAGTGTGCGAGCAGTGAAGGATATGGAAGACAGAGTGCAGAGACAAGGAATATTTTGTTGGCGCTGAATATCGCAGATGATTATTTTAAAGAAAAGAAGCAGAGCATTGCGCTTGAAAGTGATGTGGAAGAAAAAGATAAGGAAATGTATGATTTAAAGCATGAGCTGATTTCTACACAGATCAAGTTCGAGAATCTGGAGCGTGATCTTGAAAAAGAAAAGAATGAAAATCAACAGCTGCAGATGAAAATTGTGAAGTTGGAAGCAGAGATGAAGAATCATAAAAAATAGGCTGTCATGGGACAGCCTTTTTTAAGGGATAAGGAAATATATGAAAAGAAAAATTGAAATTTTATCGCCGGCAGGATCTTATGAAAGCATGAAAGCGGCAATTGCGGCAGGAGCAGATGCAGTCTATATTGGCGGCAGTCGATTTGGTGCAAGAGCATATGCTGACAACCTGACCGAAGAACAACTATTAGAAGCAATTGATTATGTGCATCTGCACGGAAGAAAGATTTATCTGACAGTAAATACTCTTTTGAAAGAGAAAGAATTAAGGGAGTCATTTTATGAATATTTGCGCCCATACTATGAGAGAGGGCTGGATGCGGTCATTGTACAGGATATCGGTGTTCTGCAATTTGTAAAGGAACATTTTCCGGATTTGCCGATTCATGCAAGTACACAGATGACGATCACGAATGCGCTCGGCGCCCGTTTTTTGGAAGAGCAGGGAGTAGAGCGAGTTGTGACAGCCAGAGAACTTCAGCTGGAAGAGATTAAAAATATCAGAGAAAAGACTGACGTCGAGATTGAGAGTTTTGTACACGGAGCACTTTGCTATTGCTATTCGGGTCAATGCTTATATAGCAGTATGCTTGGAGGGCGAAGTGGAAATCGCGGTCAGTGTGCACAGCCTTGCAGACTGCCGTATAAAGTAAATGGCAGCAAGGAAAGCTCATATGTGCTGAGTCTGAAGGATATTTGTACTTTGGAGTATATACCGGAGCTTGTGGAAGCGGGAATTGATTCGTTTAAAATCGAAGGACGCATGAAAAAGCCCGAATACGTTGCGCTTGTCACTGCAATGTATCGAAAGTATACAGATCAATATTTGGAACATGGGGAGAAAACGTTTTGTATAGATCCCAAAGACAGACAGATGCTCATGGATTTATACAACCGTGGAGGCTCTCATGGTGGCTATTATCATACAAGAAATGGACGCAAGATGCTGTCCTTGGACAGACCAAACCATGCGGGAGTGCCGGCACTGCAGGTAGTTTCACAGAGTGGGAAGACTGTGACGGCAAAAGCAATTACGGACATTCATGCAGGAGATGTTGTGGAGCTTCCGACACAGAATGAGAATTATACATTTTCTGATAGTACAAAGAAGGGGCAGACAATTACGTTTTATTCTCATAAACGCCAGAATATGAAAAAAGGGCAGATTTTGAATCGAACACGAAACGAAAGTCTGATAAACAAAATCCATGATACTATCATATCAAGAAAAGTAAAAGAAAAAATCAATGGAAAATTAATACTTTCTGTTGGAGAACCTGCTAAACTAGAAGTGGTCTATCAGGATTGTACAGTGGATTTGACTGGGGAGCCCGTACAGGAGGCTTTGAATCAGCCGATGCAAATAGAAAGAATTGAAAAGCAGATGCGAAAAACCGGGAACACGGAGTTTGAATTTGAACATTTGCAGATAAATCTTTTGGGGAATGTGTTCCTGCCGATGCAGAGTCTGAATGAACTTAGAAGGAAAGCATTAGATACATTGGAAGATCAGATTCTGCAAAAGACAAGAAGAAAAAGTTCTGATGCTCCAAAATATATGGAAAAATCAGTCGCTGCAGACACAAAATGCAATTGCTTTTATGTTTCTGTAGAAACGAGCGAACAGCTTTTGGAAGTTTTAAAAGAGTCTTCTGTGCAGAGAATTTATCTGGATTGTAATCTTGCGGAGCGCATATGGGAAAATCCGAATCTGAATGACATGATTCAAAGTGTGCATGAACGGGGAAAAACAATTTATCTTGGAATGCCACATATTTTCAGGACAGATGCAAACGTAAAGTATGAAGCTTGTTATGCCCATATTTTTGAAGCGGCTTGGGATGGTGTGCTGATACGAAATTATGAGAGTTATCAGTTTCTGAAGGCACATGGCTACCAAGGCAACATTGTCACAGACTATAATCTGTATCAATTCAATCGATATGCAAAGAAATTCTGGATGGAAGAAGAGGTGGAGGCAACAACAGCGCCACTGGAATTAAATTATAATGAATTAAGAGAAGTAGGGCTGGAAAGCAGTGAACTGGTCGTCTATGGACATGTGCCGATGATGGTGTCAGCACAATGTGTGACAAAGACGGTAGCAGGATGTCGAAAAGAAAAAGGAATACTTGTGATGAAGGACCGATACCAAAAAGAGTTTTTTGTGAAAAACAATTGTGATTATTGTTATAATATCATATATAATTCCTTGCCGGTCGTTCTGACAGATCAAAAACAAGAAATTGAGGACTTGATGCCAAAGGCTATGCGTCTCCAGTTTACAGTTGAAAAGAAAGAGAACGTAAGGAAAGTATTGGACTTATATCGAGCCGTCTTTTTGGAAAATCAGGCAGCAAGAGAACCAGATATGGAATTTACAAGAGGACATTTTAAGAGGGGAATAAAGTAGGTGAGAAATTGGCAAATATTATAGTAGAATGTGCGAAATACCTCATGATCATTTTGATTACGATGTATACATACGAATGCTTCACTGTCTTCGGATATGCGGACGGAGACAAAAAGCGGCGTATTTTGCGGAACCAGAATAAATTGATGTTTATGATACATTTTCTTGCGTTTGCAGGAATGTATTTGAAAATCGGAGAAATAAAGATTTTGATATTTTATGCGGTACAGGTAGTACTGCTTTTGGCAATCATACTGCTGTATACATGGATTTATCCAAAGGCTTCACGCCTTGTAGTCAATAATATGTGTATGCTTATGACAATCGGTTTTATCATGATCACAAGATTGTCTTATAATAAGGCGGTGAAGCAATGTGTTATTGCAGCGGGCGGTGTGGCAATCAGTCTGGCAGTTCCGGTGATCATCCGGAAAGTGAAACAACTCTCCGAGTGGAGATGGCTGTACTGTGGTGTGGGAATTGTTGCATTGGCTGCAGTTGTTGTTGTGGGAACTGAACAATTTGGAGCAAAGCTGGGATTTATGGTGGGAGGTGTTGGAGTCCAGCCTTCCGAATTTGTAAAGATATTGTTTGTGTTTTTTGTTGCATCCAGCTTTTATCACTCCAGAGCATTTAAAGATATTGTGATTACAACGGCATTAGCGGCTTTTCATGTGTTGATTCTGGTCGCATCTAAGGATTTGGGTGCGGCATTGATTATTTTTATTGTGTATCTTGTTATGCTGTATGTGGCCACAAGCCAGCCGTTATATGTATTTGCCGGCCTTGGCGCGGGAGCGGCAGCGTCTGTCGTGGCTTATTATTTGTTTAACCACGTTCGTGTCCGTGTGATCGTATGGCAAGATCCTTTCGCTTCTTATCAGAATGGTGGATATCAGGTGGCACAGTCTTTGTTTGCGATTGGAACAGGGAGTTGGTTTGGAACCGGATTGTTTCAGGGAAAGGCAGATGCGATTCCGGTAGCGGAGACGGATTTTATTTTCTCAGCAATTTGCGAAGAGATGGGACTGATTTTTGCGCTTTGCATCATATTAATTTTCCTAAGCTGTTATGTGATGTTTTTGAATATTGCAATGCAGCTTCATAACCGCTTTTATAAGCTGGTGGCACTGGGACTTGGAACTTGTTTCATTTTTCAGTCATTTCTGACTATTGGCGGTGTGACAAAATTTATTCCGTCAACAGGTGTGACACTTCCTCTGATCAGTTATGGAGGAAGTTCTGTATTGAGCACTTTGATTATGTTTGCAATTATTCAGGGATTGTATATTTTAAGAGAAGACGAGGAAGAAGATATTGAGAGAAGAAAAGAACAACAATTACGAGCACAGAAAAATCAGACAAGACGGCAGGAGACGACAGGAAGACGAAAGAGTCCGCAAGACACGCAAAGGACAACAATCAAGAGAAGAAGTACCGCCGGTGAAAAAAAGAACGAGCGCGAAAAAGATGCAGCAAGACGGCCGCAGAGAAGAGAAAAAACGAACAAAGAAAAAGAAATCAACAAACAAAGAATTCGCTAGGGTGACATATTTTTTTGTGACACTTTTTCTGGTAATGATGGGGTATCTTGTATATTTTAATGTTGTGCGAAGCAAAGAAATTATCAACAGTCCTTATAATGTGCGTATGGATTCCCTTTCTGACCGAGTTGTAAGAGGAAGTATTTTAGATAAAAACGGAGAGGTGCTGGCTGAGACAGTAGTTGCGGAGGATGGAACCGAGACAAGAAATTATCCTTATGGAGATGTGTATGCACATGTAGTAGGATATGATTCAAAAGGGAAGTCAGGACTGGAATCCGTGGAAAATTTTGATTTGCTGACATCAAATGCTTTTTTTGTAGAGAAGATTGTAAAAGAATTTAAAGAAGAAAAAAATATTGGCGACAATGTAGTTACAACGCTTGAGAGCAAACTTCAGCAAGCAGCCTATGATGCATTGGGAGACCATAAGGGGGCAGTTGTTGTCATGGAAGCAAGCACAGGAAAGATACTTGCCATGGTGTCCAAACCGACATTTGATCCAAATACCATTTCGGAAGACTGGGAATGGCTTACTACAGATGAAAACAGTTCGCTTCTGAATCGTGCGACACAGGGAGCGTATGCGCCGGGATCTACCTTTAAGTTAGTCACAACATTAGAGTATATGCGTGAATATTCGGATTTTGAAAATTATAGTTATTATTGTGAAAGTGAGATCACCCATGAAGGGACGACGATTCACTGTGCGGGAAACAGGGCGCATGGTGAGGAAAATTTAGCGGATTCGCTTGCCAACTCCTGTAACGCATCTTATTCTAATATTGGTCTGATGTTGGATAAAGAAGCGTACAGAAAAACGGCAGAAGAGTTGTTGTTTAATAAAAAGCTTCCGTCTGTACTGCCTTACAGCCAAAGCAAATTTCGTGTGGACAAAAACACAACAGACAGTGAAATTATGATGACAGCAATTGGTCAGGGAAAAACACAGATTAGTCCGTACCATATGACGCTTATTTCGGCTGCAATTGCAAATGGAGGGACATTGATGAAACCATATTTGGTTGATCATACCGAAAATTATACAGGAACGACAGTTAAGAAAAATGTTCCGGAGATATACGAAACGCTTATGACTTCGGAAGAAGCAGCAAAACTGAAAGAGTATATGGAAGGTGTTATCGATCATGGAACGGGGACGGCGCTTAGCGGAGAAAGCTATACGGTAGCCGGAAAAACAGGGACAGCAGAATACAGCAGTGATAAAGAAAAATCCCATTCGTGGTTTACAGGGTTTACCAATGTAGACAATCCAGAACTTGTAATCAGTGCGGTGGTAGAAAGTGCAGACAATTCCGGAATGAGTGCAGTATCGGTTGCAAAACAGGTTTTGAATGCGTATTACTATTAAATAATTGAGGGATCCATATGAAATATTATCATAATCTGTATTTAAGTGATGAATTAAAAGAAAAAAAAGAGGGAATCATATATAAGTTAGAGCATGATAAAATACAGTTAAATAAATATGTGATTGTTCTTGCAGAAAATGCGAATAATAATCTTGAGTTTTACGATACGGCATTGTTGCTGCAAAGGGGCTGGAAAAAGCGAAGGCTACTTGTGGTTGGCATTGCAGATGGTTTTGAAGAGGCACTGTACTTAGTGGAAAAGATTGCACAGGAAGTGTATGATGTGACAGGAGATATGAAAATACGCAAGTATTTGCTAGAACAGCAAAAAAAGTTTGAAGAGGGAAAAGTGTAGGTGCAGACATGTTCCAGATTATATTATGGATTTTGAAAATCATAGGAATTCTTCTGGCAGCAATACTGGGAATTGCAGTATTGCTCATTTGCATTGTGCTTTTTGTGCCTGTCCGGTATCGAATTGAGGCGGAAAGTGCAGGGACATTTGAAAGTATCGACGCGCATGCTCGGTTTTCGTGGCTTTTACATTTGTTTTCCGGATATTTTAAATATCAAAATGGCGAATTTTGCTGGCAGATTCGAATCGGCTGGAAAAAACTGAACCAGACAGAGCACATTGAAACGCTCCAAAATGAGACATACAGAGAAAAAGAGTCTGAGAAGGAACAAGAAAAAAGAGACGAAGAAGTGCCTCAGAAAGCAGAGCCGACAAACATTCCAACGAAAAAAGAACCGCAGGAAAAGAAAGTGAAAAGAAACCGCACAGCAAAGAAGTGTGGAGAAACGGCAGAAAGTGAGAAAAAGGAAAAACAATCTTTGCTTCAAAAGATAAAATATACATATCAGACAATGTGTGATAAGATAAAAGTGCTTTTGGAGAAAAAAGAAAAATTAACAGAGTTTCTTGCGGAGCCCATTCACAAAGCGGCATGGGGGCGTTTGAAAAAAGAATTGTTCAGAATTCTTCGGCTTTTAAGACCGAGGAAATTTACAGGCGCTGTGCGATTTGGATTGGAGGATCCCTACGATACGGGGAGGATACTGGCTGTGCTGAGTATGCTTTATCCGTTTTATGGAGAACATATAGATATCTATCCGGATTTCGAATATCGGATTTTAGAAGGGCACCTTCTGATTAAAGGGCGTATCCGAGGAATTTATGCAGTGATTGTTTTGTGGAATTTATTTTTTGATAAACAGGTCAGAACCACATATGAACATATAAAAACGTTTAAATTATAAAATATGCGAGGAGGAATACAAAATGGAGGATAACAAATTTAATGCAACAGTAGAAGCTTTATTTCGTGGGATGGACAGTGTTGTTTCGTCAAAGACTGTTGTCGGTGATGCAATTCACATTGGCGATACTATCATTTTACCATTGGTAGACGTTTCATTTGCGGTGGGAGCCGGTTCATTTCAGGGAGATAAAAAGGAAAAAGGCGCCGGTGGACTTGGCGGAAAGATGTCACCGTGTGCGGTGCTTGTGATTCAAGACGGAAAGACAAAACTTGTAAATATCAAAAATCAGGATACGATTACAAAAATTTTAGATATGGTTCCTGATGTGGTTGATCGGTTTTCTTCTAAAAAAGAGGAGAAAGTAACGGAAAAGGATGTTGCGGATATGTTGAACGACGCAGAATAATTTGGAAGAATGAGACATATAATAAAAAGAGGATACACTACATGGAGTAGAGCAATGAAAAAAGTAATTGGGTTTGCATTATTTTTTATTGCAGTTGGAATGCTGATTATGCTGATGCTGCCAAATGTCTTTGTTGGTCTTGTGTTGATTTTTATATGTCTCATAGTTGGATATAATTTATTTTGTGGATAATAATAGATGCACAAAAAAACGAGATGATTCTTCATCTCGTTTCATTCTGTGTAAAATTAAGCACGTTCAACTCTGCCAGATTTTAAACATGAAGTACATACATACATTTTCTTTGTATTTCCGCCTTCAGCTTTTACTCTTACTGATTTTACGTTTGATTTCCACATCTTTGGTGTTTTTCTATGAGAGTGACTTACGTTATTTCCGAAATGAGCACCCTTTTCACAAATAGCACATTTAGCCATGATTGCACCTCCTAACGATATTAATAGTCATACCAGACTCACAACACAAATTATTTTAGCAGAAAAAAGTTTAATTTGCAAGTACTTATTTAACAATTTGAAGAAAGGTTTTATAAGTTGTTGTAAAAACTGGCAAAACAGAGTATAATATAAACGTTAAGTATGCATAAAAAAGAAAATCCATAACAAAAATTGGAGGGAATAGATATGAAAGGATGTATGAGTACAGAATTAGGAATCATTACAATTGCACCGGAAGTCATTGCAAAATATGCGGGAACTGTAGCTGTGGAATGCTTTGGAATCGTTGGTATGGCGGCAGTAAGTGTAAAAGATGGTCTTGTAAAGCTTTTGAAAAAGGAAAGCCTGACACATGGAATTCAGGTGGAAATTTCAGAAGATAATAAGATTACTTTGAATTTCCATGTAATCGTATCCTATGGTGTGAGTATTTCAGCCGTTACCGATAATTTAATCAGCAACGTAAAATATAAAGTAGAAGAGTTCACCGGAATGACAGTGGATAAGATTAACATTTATATTGAAGGCGTAAGAGTAATCGATTAATTTAAGGAGGAAGTGATTGTGGCAACGAAGACAATAAATGTAGAGATGCTCGCAAAGATGTTTTTGGCAGGCGCCGGAAATATCGAGGCAAAAAAAGAATTTATAAATGAATTGAATGTTTTTCCGGTACCGGATGGGGATACAGGAACGAACATGTCGCTTACGATCATGGCAGCGGCAAAAGAAGTTTCGGCATTGGAAAAACTTAATATGAAGGATTTGGCAAAGGCGATTTCATCTGGGTCTTTAAGAGGAGCCAGAGGGAACTCAGGAGTAATTCTTTCACAGCTTTTCAGAGGATTTACAAAAGCAATCAAAGAAGTCAAAGAGATTGACTGTTTGATTCTTGCGAACGCACTTGATAAGGCAAAGGAGACTGCCTACAAAGCGGTTATGAAGCCGAAAGAGGGAACGATCCTGACTGTTGCACGTGGAATTGCAGATAAAGGCTGGGAACTTGCAGAAGAGACAGATGATTTGGAAGTGTTCATTCCAGAGATTATCAAGCATGCAGAACATGTGTTATCGAAGACTCCGGATATGCTTCCGGTATTAAAAGAAGCTGGGGTGGTTGATTCCGGCGGACAGGGACTTTTAGAAGTGTTAAAGGGTGCATATGACGCATTTTTAGGGAAAGAGATTGATTACAGTGCGATTGCTTCCAGCACAGGTGCTGCTGTGACAAAGGTCAGCGCAGAGGCGGCAACAGAGATCAAATTCGGTTACTGTACAGAATTCATCATTATGGCAGAGAGAGAATTTACAGAGGAAGATGAGAAAACGTTCAAGGCATATCTGGAGTCTATCGGTGATTCAATCGTATGTGTGGCAGATGATGAAATTGTAAAAGTACATGTACACACCAATGACCCTGGACTTGCAATTCAAAAGGCACTGACATATGGGCAGCTTTCTCGTATGAAGATTGACAATATGCGCGAAGAGCATGAAGAAAAATTGATCCGCGATGCGCAGAAGCTTGCGAAAGAACAGAAAGAAAAGAAAAAAGAGGCTCAGAAAGAGTTTGGCTTTATTGCCGTTTCCATCGGAGAAGGTCTGAATGAGATTTTTAAAGAGCTTGGAGTGGACTATATCATTGAAGGTGGTCAGACAATGAATCCAAGTACAGACGACATGTTGAATGCGATTGATGAAGTCAATGCAAAACATGTATTTATTTTCCCAAATAACAAAAATATTACATTAGCGGCAAACCAGGCAAAATCTTTAGTGAAAGATAAGGAAGTAATTGTTATTCCTACAAAGACGGTTCCGCAGGGAATTACTGCAATCATTAATTTTGTTCCGGATTTATCGGCAGAAGAAAATGAAGAAGTCATGTTAGAAGAGATCAAGAATGTCAAGACCGGACAGGTAACATATGCAGTGCGAGATACACATATCGATGACAAGGAGATCCACAAAGATGATATCATGGGAATTGGTGATTCCGGTATTATTGCAGTGGGAACTGATATCGCAGCGACGACAAAAGAGATGCTGGAAACACTTGTGGATGAGGATTCGGAATTGATCAGTATCTACTATGGAGCAGATGTCAGCGAAGAAGACGCAGAAAAACTGACAGCGGAGATTGAAGAAAAGTATCCAAGTGTAGATGTGGACACACATTTTGGAGGTCAGCCGATTTACTATTATGTATTGGCAGTAGAATAAGAGTGACAAAAACGGGAGAAGTGATATCTCCCGTTTTTTCTGAAACAGGAGACAGAAATATGAATGAGCAATCAACGATCAGCTCACTGAAAGGGATTGGCGAGAAGACAGAAAAATTATTCCAAAAATTAAATATTTTTACGATTGGAGATTTGCTTCGACATTTTCCGAAAGGATATGAAGTGTATGAGGAAGCAACCCCGATTGCAGAGATAGACGAGGGCAGAACTGTGACGGTCACAGGTGCGATTTACGGGAAAGTACAGGTCTCTGGCAGAACAAGTATGCAGGTTACAACCATTTATGTGAAGGATATCACTGGAACTTTGCGTGTTGTCTGGTTCCGAATGCCTTTTTTGCGAAATACGTTTCAAAAAGGGGGTGTGGTCACACTACGTGGAAAAGTCGTGCGGCGAAAAGGAACACTTCTTATGGAACAGCCGGAAATTTTTTATCCGAGTGAGTTGTATGAGGAGAAGATAAACACGTTGCAGCCCAATTATGCATTGACAGCCGGACTTACGAACAATGCTGTCGTCAAAGCGATGAAACAGGCAATTTCCTATTTGGATTTGAAGCAGGATTTCCTTCCGCCGGATGTTCGAACCCGCTATCATCTTGCGGAATATAATTATGCGATACAGGGAATTCATTTTCCGGTAGACAAAGAGGAATTTTATACTGCCAGAGAGCGTCTTGTGTTTGAAGAATTTCTTGTGTTTATTTTGGCACTGCGGCAAATGAAGGAGAAAAATGAAAAAAGTAAAAATACATTTTCATTTGCGATTGCCGAACCGGTGGAACAATTCATGCATAAACTGCCATATGAACTGACAGGCGCTCAGCAAAAAGTCTGGGAGGAAATTAAGGCAGACCTAAACGGAGCGCATGTGATGTCAAGGCTTGTGCAGGGGGATGTCGGTTCCGGAAAGACGATTATTGCCTTGCTTGGTCTTTTGCTTGCCGCTGTCAACGGCTATCAGGGAGCATTGATGGCGCCGACAGAGGTGCTTGCAAAACAGCATTTTGAGTCTATTTGTGAAATGTTAGAAGAACATCAGATTCCGGTTTGTGTGGAATTTTTGACAGGGTCTATGACTGCAAAAGAAAAAAGGATGGCATATGAGCGGATTGCATCAGGAGAAGCACAGATTATTGTTGGAACACATGCACTGATTCAAGAAAAGGTGAAATACCATTCTCTGGCGTTGGTAGTGACAGATGAACAGCACCGATTTGGCGTGAAACAAAGAGAAAAGCTTGCTGAAAAAGGAAACACACCACATATTCTTGTGATGAGTGCAACTCCGATTCCGAGGACACTTGCAATTATCCTGTATGGGGATTTGGACATCTCTGTCATCGATGAGCTTCCAGCCAACCGTCTACCGATTAAAAATTGTGTGGTAGATACTAATTATCGAAAGACGGCCTATCAGTTTATGAAAAAACAGGTGCTGGAAGGACGACAGTGCTATGTCATCTGCCCAATGATAGAAGAGAATGAAAATCTGGAGGCAGAAAATGTAATAGATTATGCGAAGACACTGCAAGAAGAGATGGGGGACAACATTCAGGTGGCATATCTGCACGGAAAGATGAAGCAGTCAGAAAAAGATGTGATCATGGAGCAGTTTGGGAAACGGGAAATTCAGATTCTTGTCTCTACGACCGTTATTGAAGTAGGAATCAATGTTCCGAATGCGACGGTGATGATGGTGGAAAATGCAGAACGTTTTGGGCTTGCACAGCTTCATCAGCTTCGAGGACGTGTGGGGAGAGGAAAATATCAGTCATACTGCATTTTTATGAGTGCATCAAAGTCGAAAGAGACGAAAGAGCGTCTTTCTATTTTGAATAAATCGAATGATGGATTTTTTATTGCGAGTGAAGACTTGAAGCTTCGCGGCCCGGGAGATTTGTTTGGTATTCGTCAAAGCGGGATTTTGGATTTTAAATTAGGTGATGTATTTCAGGATGCAAAGATTTTGCAGCGTGCAAGCGAGGCGGCGGAACAGCTGATTTCGGAAGATGAAAACTTGGAAAAGCAAAATCACCAGAATATTAGGGAGTATTTACAGAAATATATCCGGGAAGGAATGCTTGAAACAACGCTTTAAATCACATGACAGAATTTGTCAAAAAAAGAAACTATTTCTAGTGTAAGTTTATGAATTCTCCATATACTATCCTTGTAACAAAACAGTTACAAAATAAAAGGAAAGAGATTTAGAGGAGGAAATGAATTATGGCAAGTCGTTCATCAAACAGAACAGCAGTACCGGAAGCAAAAGCAGCTTTAGACAAATTTAAATATGAAGTGGCAAGTGAGCTCGGAGTACCTTTGAAAGAAGGATACAACGGAGACTTAACATCAAGACAGAACGGATCTGTTGGTGGTTATATGGTGAAAAAAATGATCGAGCAGCAGGAAAAACAAATGTCAGAGAAATAATTGGCAGATGTAATTAGAAAAACGTGCAAATCAGAAAAGGTTTGCACGTTTTTTCTGTGCAGTAATTGACAAGTTTCGAGGGAATTCGTATAATGAAAAATGATATTTTTATTCAGGAAAGGAACATTATGAGAGTTATAGCAGGAAGCGCAAAACGCTTACAGTTAAAAACAATAGATGGGCTTGACACAAGACCGACAACAGATCGTATCAAAGAAACACTGTTTAATATGATTTCGCATGAGATTGCAGATTCCTGTTTTTTGGATTTGTTCAGCGGAAGTGGAGCAATCGGAATAGAAGCCCTCAGCAGAGGAGCAAAAGAAGCGGTGTTTGTAGAACAGAACCGTAAGGCGATGGCTTGTATTCGCGAGAATCTTACATTTACAAAGCTTGCAAAACAATCGGTGCTTTTGGAGATGGATGTTTTGAGCGCGCTAAAACGTCTGGAAGGAAAGTATCAGTTTGACTATATTTTTATGGATCCACCGTACCGTAAGATGCTGGAAAAGCAGGTGTTAGAATATCTTTCTGAATCAACTATTCTTTCGCAAGATGCTGTCGTGATTGTGGAAAGTTCTTTGGATACAGAGTTTTCTTATGTGGAGGAACTTGGTTTTTCTGTTATTAAAGAAAAGATATATAAGACTAATAAACATATATTTTTAGAAAGAGAGGCTTAAAGAATGCTAAGAGCCATTTATCCGGGAAGCTTTGATCCGGTGACGCTTGGTCATTTGGACATTATTCGACGTTCCGCCGCCATCGCGGATGAGTTAATTGTCGGAATATTGAATAATAAAGCGAAAACGCCGTTGTTTTCTGTAGGAGAACGTGTTAAAATGTTAGAGGAAGTGACAAAAGACTTCCCAAATGTCAAAATCATTCCATTTGAGGGGTTGTTAGTAGAATTTGCAAAGCAGATGGATGCGAAAGTGATTGTTCGGGGATTGCGTGCAATTACAGATTTTGAATATGAATTACAGATGTCACAGACGAATCACAAAATTGAACCGGAGATTGAGACCTTGTTTTTGACGACAAGTCTGGAGTTTTCCTTTTTGAGTTCGACAACGGTAAAAGAAGTTGCGAGCTTTGGGGGAGACATTACACAGTTTGTACCGGAAGTGATTGTGAAAAAAATAAAAGAGAAGATGGAAGAAAGAAAAGGAGTGTAAATTATGAGCAGTCGTATTGAACAAATTATTGAGGAAATTGAAGAATATATTGACAGTTGTAAATTTCAGCCATTATCTACAACAAAGATTATTGTAAATAAAGATCAGATGGACGAGCTTTTGCGTGAACTTCGCATGAAGACGCCGGACGAGATTAAGCGTTATCAGAAGATCATTGCCAATAAGGATGCGATTTTAGCGGATGCACGCGCGAAAGCCGAGAGTATGCTGGAGGAAGCTCAGATTCATACAAACGAACTGGTAAGCGAACATGAGATCATGCAGCAGGCATATGCTCAGGCGAATGATATCGTGACAGCAGCGACAGAGCAGGCGCAGGAGATTTTGGATAATGCGACAAATGATGCGAATGATATCCGAATTGGTGCGATGCAGTACACAGACGATATTATGTCGAACGTGGAAAATATTATCGGGCATACTTTGGACAGCTACACAACAAAATACGATGGTCTTGTGAATTCTTTGAGAGAGTGTTACGACATCGTCAAGACTAATCGTGCGGAGCTGGAAGTGCCAGATAAGTCTGACCGTGGTATGGAAGCGGAATTCGGCAGCGATTCTATGGATGAATAAACGTCATATAAAAGAAAGCTAACAAACTGGTTACCAATGCGGTGACCAGTTTTTCTGCTATGTAAGGGACAATAGAGAGACCGGATTGACGAATCATGGATTTTGTCTGTGCGACAGAACAGAATCCGCCAAAAGAAGTCAGTGCAAGTATAGAAACATATTTTTCTGTTTGGGACAGTATGTTTTTAGATAACATAGGTATTCCATTGGTGATTTCCAGCATCGGGAGGCATATGTTTGATATCAAAGCTGATTTTACCGGAAGCATCTGCAAAAGAGATAACAGAACAGAAAATAATAGGATATATCCTCCGACTTTCGTTATGGTTTCGAACCCATCCATGATGCAGGTATCAACGATCTCAAAGTTAAAATGGATGCGGGAAGATATACTGGTTTTTCCCGCTGTTTTGGCTGGCAGATTTTTTTTATAAATGTTTCGAAAAACAAAACTGCACAATATCGGTGAGGCAAACAAAATCAGTAAGGATGGAAAAAGCAGAGTCTGATCGTACAGATTTTGCCAGATTACATAGCTTATGATAAACATGGGGCTTGTGTTGTTGCAAAAAGAAAGCAGATAGCTGCCTTCACTTTTGGTTATACGTCCTGCCAAAATGAGATCTGAGGTCACTTTAGCGCCCATCGGATAACCACAGAGAAATCCTGCAAGTACCACAAAGCTTCCGTCAGTTGAAATACGGAAGATTTTCTGAAAAGCAGGACCAAATATGTGGGATAACAAGGAGATAGAATTTGTTTGTATCAGGATATTTGAGATGATAATAAACGGAAGTAAAGTAGGGAGGACAATCTGAAACCAAAGCAGTAATCCTTCGCTTGCTCCGTCGAATACTTCCTGTGGGAAAGAAAGCATAATAAAAAATAATAAAATCACACTGAATGGGAAGGCATAGCGTCTCATAACAGACCTCCAATTTGTTTTTATAATATATGGATATGCTTGATTTTTTATGTCTGATGTGACACAATAGATTATAGGAAAATTTTAAAGGAAAGAGGGAATTTATTATGTCAGCATTAGAACATTTAGAACCAAAATCGGTTTTTCATTTTTTTGAAGAACTTTGCCGGATTCCGAGGGCAACATTTGACACAAAAAGAGTCAGTGATTATTGTGTAGACTTTGCAAAAGAGCGAGGCTTGGAATGCATTCAGGATGAGGCGAACAATGTGATTATTAAAAAAGCCGGAACAGCAGGATTTGAAAACAGTGAACCGGTGATCATTCAGGGACATTTGGATATGGTATGTGAAAAGACGGATGATTCTGCACATAACTTTGACACAGATCCAATTGAAGTATATGAGGAGAATGGATTTTTAAAGGCGAAAGATACCAGTCTTGGGGGAGACGACGGAATTGCCATCGCATATGCACTTGCAATTCTTGACAGTGACACGATTGAACATCCGCCGATTGAAGCAGTCTTTACCACAGATGAAGAAGTTGGAATGGGTGGCGCAGGAGCAATCGATCTTTCTGTATTAAAAGGTCGTATGCTGATCAATATTGACTCCGAGGAAGAGGGAACATTACTGACAGGATGTGCAGGCGGTTTCCGCCATACGATTACGCTTCCGCTGGCCAAAGAAGAAAAAACAGGGGTTGCGGCTGAGATCGTTGTGAGAGGATTGAGAGGCGGACATTCTGGAATCGAGATCAATCAACAAAGGGGAAATGCTAACAAAGTACTCGGAAGAATTTTAAACAGTCTTAAAACACAATTTTCATATGCACTGATTGAGATGAATGGCGGAACAAAAGACAATGTTATCACGCCGTTATCGAAAGCAAAAATCTTAGTGGACGCAACACAGAAAGATGCCGTCAAAGCATATGTGGAAGAACTTGCAGAAACTGTGAAAACTGAATTTGGAAAAGACGAGCCGAATTTGGAAATTTCAGTTGTACTTTCTGAAGAAACTACACTGAATGTATGCACAGCAGATACAACAGATAAAGTTGTATTCCTGTTAATTTCTACACCATATGGAGTGCAAGGATTGAGCCGTGAATTGAAAGGACTTGTAGAGAGCTCTTTGAATCTTGGAATCGTATCTACAAAAGAGGATAGTATCGAGTTGATCTTTATGGTGAGAAGTTCTGTGGAGAGTAAAAAGAAAGAACTCGAAGAGATGCTGAATGCGTATGCTGTTTTCACAGGAGGAAAAGGAGAAGTATCCTGTGACTATCCGGCATGGATGTACAAGTCAGATTCAAAACTTCGCCCGATCATGATCGATACTTATGAGCAGATGTTCGGAAAAGCTCCTGTAGTTGCTACAATTCATGCAGGGTTAGAATGTGGTCTCTTATCCGGACAGCTTCCGGAACTGGATTGCGTATCTTTTGGTCCAAATATGTTTGACGTGCATTCTGTGAATGAAAAACTGGAAGTTGCATCTGTGCAGCGCATGTGGGATTATCTGCTTGCAGTTTTAAAAAATTGTAAATAAAACAATACATATTTGAAGATAAGAAAAACATATAGTAATACAAAAAGGAGTTTGTCGTGAAAAAGAGACAGGCATATCAATTACTTCTTTTTGTATTACTATTTTCTTTTGTTACAGAAATATGGATTGGCAGACTGCTGTCGATAAGCAGAATGGAACGGTTGCATGAAAATACAGTTATGAAGATGGAATTTCGAGATCAGCAGTTAGGTGAAAAAATGATCAATAGTTTTTGTGATGGACTAAGCAGAGGGATGCAGGCAGGAATCTATCTGTTGGAAAGCAAGTTTGGCTATCAACCGTTTCCGTATACATGTACAGAAAAAACGTTTTGCGAACGAAAGAAGACATGGGAACAGAAAAAGGCATGGAATACTTATCTGAAAATCAATCAGGCAATCTGGGATGATGTGAAATATTTTCCGGTACCAGAATCAACGACGGATGAAGATGCAACGGTGGTCTTTGAAAATGGATGGATGAAAGAACGAAACTATGGTGGAAAACGCGGACATGAGGGATGTGATTTGATGGCAAAAAAAGATGTCCCAGGATATTATCCGGTCGTCAGCATGACGGACGGTGTCATACAAAGTAAAGGGTGGCTTCCGAAAGGGGGATACCGTATCGGTATTCTGGCGCCTTCCGGTGGATACTTTTATTACGCACATCTGGATTCCTATGCGGATATTAAAGAGGGAGACCGAGTGAAAGCCGGGGATGTGATTGGATTCATGGGGGATACAGGCTATGGAGAGGAAGGTACAAAAGGGAAATTTCCGGTGCATCTGCATGTGGGGATTTATGTGTATCCGAACGGTCAGGAAATGAGTGTCAATCCATATTGGGTGATGCGGTATCTGGAACCGCATAAGCTGAAATGTGCGTATTCTGACTAATATTTGTGGAGAAAATAGTATGGCTATGGTATAATATGAAATTGACATGGAGGATGAAAAATGAATTTACCAATTGCGTTTGAAAAAAAGATGAGAGAACTGCTTGGAGCAGAGTTTGATGATTATATAAAGTGTTATGAGGAGAAAAGACTTTATGGTCTCCGCGTAAATACAAAAAAAATCAGTGTGGAAGAATTTAAAAAGATTTGTCCGTTTGAGATTCAACCGATACCATGGATTGAGAATGGATTTTATTATGATGGAGAGCATGTGCAGCCGGCAAAGCATCCATATTATTTTGCCGGACTTTTTTACTTACAGGAGCCTAGCGCCATGACACCGGCAAACCGCCTTCCGATTGAACCGGGGGATAAGGTGCTGGATGTCTGTGCAGCACCGGGAGGAAAGGCGACTGAGCTTGGAGCAAAACTTTGCGGGGAAGGTGTGCTTGTGGCAAATGACATCAGCAATTCCAGAGCAAAGGGCTTATTAAAAAATATTGAAGTGTTCGGCATCGGCAATGTGCTTGTGCTCAGTGAGGAGCCAGGTAAAATTGAAGAGTATTTTACGGAATATTTTGACAAGATTTTGATCGATGCACCATGTTCCGGCGAAGGAATGTTCCGAAAAGATAAAAAGATGGTGAAAGCCTGGGAAGAACATGGACCGGAATTTTTTGCAAAGATTCAGAGAAGTATTGTCACGCAGGCTGCAAGAATGTTAAAACCGGGTGGAATGATGCTCTATTCTACTTGTACATTTGATCCGGAAGAGAATGAGGGAACAATTGAATATTTAAGACAACAATATCCGGAATTTGAGATAAAAGAGATTCGGCCATATGAGGGATTTGCAAAAGGAATGCCGCAAGTGACTGAATCAAAAGAGCCTGCATTTGAAAAAACAGTCCGTATCTGGCCGCATAAGATGCACGGAGAGGGACATTATCTGGCATTGCTTCAAAAAGGGGAAAAGTCGGAGAAACTAGTGGTCAAAGAAAAGAAAAAGCGCGCGAAAAAAGTGCCGGAAGAACTGCTTGCATTTTTTGAGGACATCACATGGGAGATGGACTGGAGCAGACTGGAGATTTACAGCGAGAAAGTCTACTATATGCCGGAAGATATCCCGAATGTAAAAGGTATTCGTTTCCTTCGGACAGGACTGTATCTTGGAGATGTGAAAAAGAACCGGTTTGAGCCGAGTCAGTCACTTGCGATGTGTCTGAAAAAAGAAGAATACCGCCGCACAATCTCACTTTCCGTGGAGGATGAGCGTGTGATCCGCTATCTGAAAGGTGAGACGATCGAAGTTGACGATCTTGTTGATCACAAAGAAAAAGGCTGGCAGCTTGTCCTTGTGGACGGCTATCCGCTAGGCTTTGGGAAACTTGCAAACGGAACTTTGAAGAACAAATATTTACCTGGATGGAGATGGCAGTCATAATGATACGATTAGATAAATATCTCGCAGATATGGGCGTTGGGACGAGAACAGAAGTAAAAAAACTGATCCGTCAGGGAAAAGTAACAGTGGATGGAAGTATTGAAAAATCTCCAGAGCGAAAGATTGACATTTCACATCAAAAAGTGTGCTGTATGGGCGAAGCGGTCTCCTATGAAACGCACGAGTATTATATGCTAAACAAACCAGCAGGAGTTGTCTCAGCCACAACAGACAGGCAGGATAAGACAGTAGTGGAGTTGATTTCCTCAAAAAAGCGCAGAGATTTGTTCCCGGTAGGAAGGCTTGATAAAGACACAGAAGGTCTTCTTTTGATCACAAACGATGGAGAGCTGGCGCATCGGCTTTTGTCACCGAAAAAACATGTGGATAAAGTGTATTATGCAAAGGTGCAGGGGATTGTAGATGAGGTCGATCAAGAAATCTTTGCCGTAGGAATGTCAATCGGAAACGGCGAGACTGCACTTCCGTCAAAGCTTGAAATTTTGTATTCCGGAGAGATTTCTGAGATAAGAGTTACGATACAGGAAGGAAAATTCCATCAGGTGAAGCGGATGTTTCATGCCGTGGGGAAAGAAGTAATTTATTTGAAAAGGCTTTCTATGGGAACACTTCTGTTGGATGAGATATTAAAGAGCGGTGAATACCGGGCTCTTACGAAGGAGGAACTTAAGCGATTATGTTAGAGAATATAGAGGCGATTATTTTTGATCTGGATGGCACACTGGTGGATTCCATGTGGGTCTGGACTGCAATCGACGATGAATTTTTAGGAAAATATGGTTTGACACAGCCGGAGAATTTTCATGAAGGAATGGAAGGAAAAAGTTATTCGGAAACAGCAGCATATTTTCTGGAATTGTTTCCAAACCTTCCACACACATTAGAGGAATTGATGGAAGAATGGTATGGAATGGCATATGAAAAATATGCAAATGAGCTTATACTGAAAAAAGGAGCATTTGACTTTTTACAGGAAGTTCATCAAAGAGGGATTAAGCTTGGAATCGCTACAAGCAATAAACGCGAGCTTGCAGAGGCAGTTTTAAGATCAACAAAAGTATTGCCGTTATTTGATTCTATATGGACATCGTGCGAAGCAAAAGCAGGGAAACCGGCTCCTGATGTGTATTTAAGAGTTGCACAATCTTTGCAGGTGGAACCGAAACGTTGTCTTGTCTTTGAAGATGTGCCAAACGGAATTTTGGCAGGTGTCAATGCCGGAATGAAAGTCTGTGCAGTGGAAGACGATTTTTCAAAAAATCAGGATGAAAAAAAACGTGCGCTCGCAGACTATTATATAAAAGATTATGAAGATATTAAAAATAACACCTATGAGGTACTGAAATGAGAAATGGATTTTTACCGATTTGCAGAAAAGATATGGAGGAGCGAGGCTGGGAACAGTTGGATTTTGTCTATGTTTCCGGAGATGCCTACGTGGATCATCCGTCTTTTGGGCATGCGATCATCACACGCCTTTTGGAGGCGAATGGATATAAAGTTGGGTTGATCTGTCAACCGGACTGGAAAGATAAAAGCAGCATTACAGAATACGGTGAACCTCGCCTTGGATTCCTTGTATCCAGTGGGAATATGGATTCTATGGTGAATCACTACTCTGTGTCGAAAAAGAGACGTCAGACAGATGCATTTACGCCGGGCGGCGTTATGGGAAAACGTCCGGACTATGCGACGGTCGTCTACAGTAATTTGATTCGTCAGGTTTATAAAAAGACACCGATCATTATTGGTGGGATTGAGGCGAGTCTGCGCCGAATGGCTCATTATGATTACTGGTCAAATAAATTAAAACGTTCGATTTTATTGGATTCGGGTGCAGATATTCTTTCTTATGGAATGGGAGAACGCTCGATTCTTGAGATTGCCGAAGCGCTGGAGAGTGGTATTGCAGTGGAGGATATCACATACATCGACGGAACTGTCTGTAAGGTGAAGTCTTTAGACAGTGTCTACGATGCGATCATGTTGGAATTTTACGAACAATTAAAGCAGGACAAGCTAAACTATGCGAAGAGTTTTTATACGCAGTATTGCAATACAGATCCTTTTTCAGGAAAACGACTTGTGGAACCATACTCGGACCATTTATATGTAGTCCAGAATCCACCGTCCAAACCGCTTAGCCAGTCGGAAATGGATCGCACTTACAGCTATCCTTATATGAGAACATACCATCCGTCCTATGAGGCGCTTGGAGGAGTTCCGGCAATCGAGGAGGTAAAATACAGTCTGATCAGCAATCGTGGATGTTTTGGCGGATGCAATTTTTGTGCTCTTACGTTTCATCAGGGGAGAATCATTCAGACGCGAAGCCATGAATCTTTGGTCGCAGAGGCAGAAAAATTTATTTGGGATAAGGATTTCAAAGGCTATATTCATGATGTTGGCGGACCGACTGCGAACTTTAGAGCACCTTCTTGTGATAAGCAACTCACAAAAGGAGTGTGCAAGCAAAAGCAGTGTCTATTTCCGCGGCCGTGTAAAAATTTGAAGGTGGATCATAAAGACTACCTGAAGCTTTTACGAAAACTTCGTACACTTCCGAATGTAAAGAAGGTATTTATTCGCTCAGGTATCCGATTCGATTATCTGATAGCAGATAAAGATGATACTTTTTTCAAGGAACTGTGTGAGTATCATGTAAGCGGACAGCTAAAAGTAGCCCCGGAGCATGTAGCAGATCCTGTTCTTCAAAAGATGGGTAAGCCGGAAAACAGTGTCTATCAGGCATTTTCGAAAAAATATAAACAGATCAACGAAAAACTTGGGAAAAAACAGTATCTGGTTCCGTATCTGATGTCTTCGCATCCGGGTTCAACGATGAAAGAAGCCGTGGCTCTTGCAGAATACTTAAGGGATCTTGGCTATATGCCGGAGCAGGTACAGGACTTCTATCCGACACCGTCGACGATATCGACTTGTATGTACTATACGGGAGTGGATCCGCGGACGATGGAACCTGTATATGTACCGAAAAATCCACATGAAAAAGCGATGCAGAGAGCGTTGATCCAATATCGGAATCCGAAGAATTATCAGCTTGTCATGGAGGCTCTTCGCATGGCAGACCGAATGGACTTAGTTGGATTTGACAAACATTGTCTGATTCGTCCGAGACAGGAGAAGAAATATCAGGGCAAACCGGATTATAAAAGGCAGGAACAGAAAAAACCTGCTGCAAAGAAGAAAAAAGCAATCCGAAACGTACACCGGAAAAAGACAAAATAAAAACAGCATCAGAAAGAAGTGAATAAATTGAAAATTGCGATTGTAACAGGCGCATCCTCTGGACTTGGAAAAGAGTTTGTAAAACAGATTGAGCACTTGTATAAAGAATTAGATGAGATATGGGTGATTGCCCGCAGAAGAGAACGGCTGGAAGAATTAAAAAGCTGTATGTTTACCAATGTGCGTATTTTAGAAGGTAATTTGTGTGAGCAAAACATTTATCAAGAACTAAAAGTTCTCTTGAAAGAAAAAGAGCCGGATATCCGTATGCTTGTGAATGCAGCAGGATTTGGTAAAGTTGGGGAAGTGAAAAAACTTTCTGCTGAGGATCAGTTAGATATGATAGAGTTAAACTGTAAAGCACTGACTCATATGACAAAGATCTGTATTCCATATATGACAAGAGGAAGCAGAATTGTGAACGTTGCCTCGGCGGCAGCATTTTGCCCGCAGCCGTCTTTCAGTGTCTATGCAGCTACCAAATCCTATGTGCTTAGTTTTTCCAGAAGTCTTCGCACAGAACTTTGCGATGAAGAGATTTTTGTGACCGCAGTTTGTCCAGGACCGGTTGAGACAGAGTTTTTTGAAATTGCCGGACAAAAAGAAAAAAATCAAATGAAGGCTGCGGTGATGGCAAGACCGGAAGCGGTCGTAAAACAGGCGCTTCTTGATGCACGAGAGGGCAAAGAACTGTCTGTGTACGGGACGGCGATGAAGGGAGCAGAGGCGGCAACAAAGCTGCTTCCGCACAGTGTGATTCTAAAAGCGATGAAAAAATTCTGGTAAGGAAAGGAACGAAGAAATGAAAGCTACAAAAGGAGAAGCCGGCTATATTCAGGCACGAAAAAAACAACTGATATTGAAAGCGGTACTGGAATTTGGAATTGTCATCGCGCTTTTGATACTTGGTATCTGGCAGACGCATACAAGACTGAATCTTTTGACAGTTGTCGCCGTACTTGGATGCCTTCCGGCGGCAAAAGCGCTGGTGGAGGTAATCACAATCTCTCCGTATCACTCGATTGCAGAGGAACGAGCGAAAGAGATTCAGAAACATACAGAGGATTTGACGGCTGCATTTGATTTGGTATTTACGAGTAAGGACAAATTTATGTCCGTTGACAGTATCATTATATTGGACAATACGATCTGTGGGTATTCTTCCGGGAAAAAAATAGATCCTGTCTATACCGGAAAACATTTACGTCAGATGCTGGAGCAAAATCAGTATACAAAAGTGTCTGTGAAAATTTTTACGGATTATACTGCATTCCTTGCAAGGGCAGAAAGTATGCAGCATATGGCGGAAACAAACAGACCTGACACAAAGAAAAAAGAAGAAGGAATTCGACATCTGTTATTTCAGATTTCATTATAGAGGAGTACTATGCAGGAAATTATTGTAGCGGCAAATGAGGCCGGCCAGCGACTGGATAAGATGCTGGCGAAGTATTTAAACGAGGCACCAAAGAGCTTTTTATATAAAATGCTGCGAAAAAAAAATATTGTATTGAATGGGAAAAAGGCAACCGGAAACGAAAAGCTGGCGGTCGGTGATTCTGTAAAATTGTTTTTGGCTGATGAGACGATTGCAAAATTTTCCAATATCCATGCAGTTCATACCAATGTAACGCTTGATATTATCTATGAAGATGAGAATGTACTGCTGATCAACAAACCGGTTGGGATGCTGTCACAAAAGGCAGCGGCCGATGATGAATCGCTTGTGGAACATATTATTTCATATATGCTTGAAACAAGACAATTGACAGAGGAAGAACTTAGAAAATTCAGACCGTCTGTCTGCAACCGTTTGGACCGCAATACGAGTGGACTGGTGGCAGCAGGGAAAAGTCTTGCAGGGCTGCAGGAGATGGGAACACTTTTTAAAAATCGTTCTCTGAGAAAATATTATCGCTGTCTTGTGGCAGGTGAGGTAAAACATTCTCAGTCGGTGAGCGGGTATCTTGTAAAAGACGAAAAGACAAATAAAGTAACGGTGTCAAAGGCAGAAAAAGGGGATTGCCTGCCGATTGAGACAGAATATGAGCCTTTGTGGAGCAATGGAAAATATACATATTTGGAAGTGCATCTGATCACGGGTAGAACGCATCAGATCAGGGCACATCTGGCATCGATTGGATATCCGATTATCGGAGACTACAAGTATGGGAGCAAAAAGGTCAACGATAGACTAAAAGAGCAGTATGGACTGAAAAGTCAGTTGTTACATGCTTATCGGCTGGAAATGCCAGCCTGTACAGGTGAGTTGTCGAATCTAAGTGAAAGAAAATTTGTGGCACCACTTCCAAAATTGTTTCAGAATATTTTAAAAGCAGAAAAATACAGTGAGGAATAGAAAAATGGGGACATGGAATTCAAGAGGACTTCGCGGTTCTACACTGGAGGATATGATCAACCGGACGAATGAACGTTATCTGGAAAAGGGACTGGCGTTGATTCAAAAAATTCCGACGCCAATCACTCCTGTTCGGATTGATAAGGAGCATCGTCATATCACGCTGGCATATTTTGATCAGAGAAGTACTGTTGACTACATTGGGGCGGTACAGGGGATTCCGGTATGCTTTGATGCGAAGGAATGTAATACAGACACGTTTCCGCTGCAAAATATTCATGAACATCAGGTGACGTTTATGAGTAATTTTGAAAAGCAGGGAGGAATTGCATTCTTGATTATCTATTACAGCACCAGAAACGAGTTATATTATATGCGTTTTTCTGAAATTCAAAAATTTTGGGAACGCGCAAAAACAGGAGGCAGAAAAAGTATCCGATATGAAGAGCTTTCTCAGACATTTTTTATCCAGTTAAAAAATGGATGTCTGGTATCATATTTGGAAGCATTGCAGCAGGATTTGGATCTCAGGGATTGACAATCTTTCAAAAAATGTTATAATAAGCATTATTTTAATATGGTAGCGTAATAAAGTATTGGAGGAGATTATGAGACAGCAGATTTTACATACTCCGGAAGGAGTTCGGGATATCTATGGGATTGAATGCAGAAGAAAGCTTATGTTGGAGGAAAAATTACAAGAGATTCTGCACTTATACGGATATCAAGATATACAGACACCGATGTTCGAGTTTTTTGATGTTTTCGGAAAAGAGATTGGTACAATCTCTTCAAAGGAACTTTATAAATTTTTTGACAGAGATGGGAATACACTTGTGTTGAGACCGGATATTACGCCGTCAATCGCAAGAGTTGCAGCAACTTTTTTGGATTCAAAAGGACTTCCGGTCCGTCTATGTTATAATGGAAACACATTTATCAATCATTCAAGCTATCGTGGAAAATTAAAGGAAAGTACGCAGATGGGTGCGGAACTCCTTGGAATTGATTCTTTGGAGGCGGATGCGGAGATGATTGCATTGGCTGCAGACTGTCTGAAGGCAGCCGGATTAAATGAATTTCAGATTTATATCGGAAATGTTGATTTCTTTGAAAGTCTGTTGGAGGATGCAGGTCTGGAAGAAGAAAAAGAGGCAAGGCTTCGTGAATTGATTGCAAACAGGAATTATTTCGGTGTGGAAGAGCTGCTGGATAACTGTGGTGTAAAAGAAGAGACAAAGGCGGCTTTCCGAGTGCTGGAGGAGCTGACAGGTGGAATCGAGATCATGGAATGCGCAAAAAAAATCGTTTCTTGTGAGAAAGCGTTGCGTGCAGTGGAACGCCTGTCAGAGACATATGAGATTTTGGTTTCATACGGAGTTGAAAAATATATCACCTTTGATCTCAGCATGAGCGGCACCTATGGGTATTATACGGGCATTATATTCCGCGGTTATACATATGGTACGGGAGATGCAATTGTGAAAGGTGGACGCTATGATCATCTTGTAGAAAAATTTGGAAAGGAATTCCCTTCCATCGGATTTGCAATCGTTATTGATGAACTGATGGGCGCAATTTCAAGACAGAAACTGGAGATACCGTATCATCAGAAAAATACGTTGATCTTGTATGAAGAAAGTGAGCGCAGCAGAGCAATTGCGCTGGCAAAAGAATTTCGGCTTGCCGAGAAACCGACAGAGCTTGTGAAAAAATCAGATGACAGATTTTTGGATGAGTATGTGTCATATGCGAGACAGAACTTCTGTGGAGGAATGTTCTACCTGAAGAGAGAAGACGAGATTTTAATGACGAATCTTTTGACAGATGAGAAAAAAACAGTCGGTTGGGAGGAAATCATATGAGATATTTAACATTTGCATTGACAAAAGGTCGGCTTGCGAAAAAAACACTGGAATTGTTAGAGCAGCTTGGCATCACTTGTGAGGAGATGAAGGACAAAGATTCCAGAAAATTAATTTTTGTAAATGAAGAACTAAAATTAAAATTTTTTCTTGCAAAAGGTCCGGATGTTCCCACTTATGTAGAATATGGAGCAGCTGATATTGGTGTGGTTGGAAAAGATACGATATTAGAAGAAGGACGAAAAACATATGAGGTACTAGATTTACAGTTTGGAAACTGCCGAATGTGTGTGTGTGGTCCCTCAGGAGCAAAGGAGCTTTTAAATCATCATGAGCTGATTCGTGTTGCGACAAAATATCCGAATATCGCGAAGGATTATTTTTATAACAAAAAGCATCAGACAGTCGAGATCATTAAGCTGAACGGCTCGATAGAACTTGCACCGCTTGTAGGATTGTCGGAAGTTATCGTAGATATTGTGGAGACCGGATCTACACTTCGGGAAAATGGTTTGGAAGTGTTAGAAGAGGTATGTCCATTGTCTGCAAGAATGATTGTCAATCCGGTTAGTATGCGAATGGAAAATGAGCGGATCAAAGAATTGCTGACAAAATTGAGAATGATTTTACAGGAGGCATGAGATGAGAATACAAAAATTGAACTATGAGACAAAGACAAATCTGCTGGAAGATTTGTTGCAAAGAAGTCCGAACCAGTATACCCAATACGAATCCCGTGTTTTGGAAATTTTGGAACATGTAAAAAATGAAAAGGATCAGGCTGTTTTTGATTATACAAAACAGTTTGACGGTGCGGATATTACAGCGGATACAATTACTGTGACAAAAGAAGAGATTGCGCAGGCATATGATCTGGTAGATGAATCTCTTGTGGAAATCATACGAAAAGCAAAAGAAAATATTCGTATCTACCATGAAAAGCAGAAACAGTATAGTTGGTTTGACAGCAAACCAGACGGAACCATGCTTGGGCAAAAGGTAACTGCGCTGCAAAGGGTGGGTGTCTATGTACCAGGCGGAAAAGCAGTCTACCCGTCTTCTGTACTAATGAATGTCATTCCGGCAAAGGTAGCAGGAGTGGAAGAAATTGTGATGGTCACTCCCCCTGGGAAAGATGGGAAGATCAATCCGAACACACTGGTGGCAGCGAATGAGGCAGGAGTAGATGTGGTTTATAAGGTCGGCGGTGCGCAGGCGATTGCAGCACTTGCTTACGGGACAGATTCCATTCCAAAAGTTGACAAAATTGTAGGACCTGGGAATATTTATGTAGCATTGGCAAAAAAAGCGGTATATGGTCATGTGAGCATCGACTCAATTGCAGGACCAAGCGAGATCCTTGTCATTGCAGATGAGACAGCGAATCCAAGATATGTGGCGGCTGACTTGTTGTCACAGGCAGAACATGACGAACTGGCATCGGCAATTCTCGTGACGACAAGTGAGACGCTTGCCAAGGAAGTGTCCAAGCAGGTAGAAGTATTTGTGGAAGAATTGTCCCGCACAGAGATCATGAAAAAGTCTTTGGAAAATTATGGTTACATTCTCGTTGCAGATACGATGGAGGAAGTGATCGATATTGCGAACGAGATTGCCTCGGAACATTTGGAGATCATGACAGCGAACCCGTATGATGTGATGATGCGGGTTCGCAATGCAGGTGCGATTTTTATCGGAGAGTACAGCAGTGAGCCGCTTGGTGATTATTTCGCAGGACCGAATCATGTATTGCCGACGAACGGAACTGCAAAATTTTTCTCGCCGCTTGGGGTGGATGATTTTATTAAAAAATCAAGCATCATCGCATATTCGAAAGAAGCGCTGGAGGCAATTCACAGCGATATAGAGCAATTTGCAGAGGCAGAAAAACTGACGGCACACGCTAATTCGATCAAAGTCCGATTTGAAAAATAGAGGAAAAAGATATGGAAGAAAGAATAGTTACTTGTACAAGAAAAACAAAAGAGACAGACATCTCTTTGACGCTGAATCTTGACGGTTCTGGGAAAACAGACATCCATACCGGCATTGGATTTTTTGATCATATGCTGGATGGGTTTGCAAGACATGGTCTGTTTGATCTCAGTGTTTCTGTAAAAGGTGATTTAGAGGTTGATTGTCACCATACGATAGAGGACACGGGCATTGTGCTTGGTCAGGCAATTCTTCAAGCACTCGGCGAGAAAAAGGGGATCAGAAGATATGGAAATTTCATGCTGCCGATGGATGAAACGCTTGTCCTATGTGCAATTGATCTTTCCGGAAGACCGTATCTGAATTTTTCAGCAGAGTTTACGGCAGAGAAAATCGGTGCGCTTGACACAGAGATGGTTCGGGAATTCTTTTATGCAGTCTCCTACAGCGCGGCTATGAACCTGCATCTGAAAGTAATCGATGGTGGAAATAATCACCATATGGCAGAGGCTTTGTTTAAAGCATTTGGGAAAGCACTGGACGAGGCAGTGATGAAAGAACCTCGTATAAAAGAAGTTTGGTCTACGAAAGGAAGTTTGGCATAATGAATTATAAAAGGTTGATTCCTTGTATTTTTATCTATCAGGGGAAAGCAGTAAAATGGTTTGACAATTTGGAAATACTTTCCGATGATGTAGTGAAACTTGCAAAAAAATATAATGACATGGGGGCAGATGAATTGCTTGTGTTTGATTTGTCTACCACAGATGAGGAACATGATCATGCAATTGATCTTATGAAAAAAATGAATCGGGTAATCCGAATTCCAATGGTTGCCGGAGGAAACATAAGACGTCAGGAAGATGTGAAAAAGATTTTATATACCGGTGCAAAACGGGCAATTTTGAATTTTTCAAAGGCATTATCTGTAGAGTTGATTGAGGATGTCTCAAAACGTTTCGGGAAAGAAAAGATAGCAGTCTCCTTAAATGACTTCGATGCCTTATTTAAGCAGCAGCACCTGATTGAAGAGTGTTCCAGCTCGATCTTATTTATGCACAGGCTGGATTTGGATTCTGTGATGAACATTACAGATATTCCAAGTGTTGTATTGACAGATGCGATGGAGGAGGAAGAGATTCTCCAAATTTTGAAGTGTCCGGGAATCAAAGGCGTATCTGGGAAATTTATCAGCCAGCCGGACCTGGATTTTGCAGAATTTAAGAAGAAATGTTCTCAGGAGAATATCAAGATGACTTCTTTTGAAAGCATCATGGAATTCACAGAGTTTAAGCTGAATTCAGACGGACTGATTCCTGTCATTGTTCAAAATTATAAGACCGGAGAAGTTCTGATGCTCGCATATATGAATGAAGAGGCGTTTGATCATACAATTAAAACGGGTAAAATGACTTATTACAGCAGGAGCCGTAAAACGCAGTGGGTGAAAGGTGAGACATCCGGGCACTATCAATATGTAAAATCATTGACTATTGATTGTGACAGGGATACGTTGCTCGCAAAAGTAGATCAGGTGGGACCGGCGTGCCATACTGGCAATCCGACTTGTTTTTTCCAGCCTTTAGTCGGAACGGATTATGATGAGACCAATCCGCTGCAGGTATTTGAGACAGTGTACGAGACAATTGTGGATCGGAAAAAGAATCCGAAAGAAGGCTCGTATACGAATTACCTGTTTGACAAAGGAATTGATAAGATACTGAAAAAAGTCGGTGAGGAAGCGACAGAACTTGTCATTGCCGCAAAGAATCCGAATCCGGAAGAAGTAAAATATGAACTGTCTGATTTTCTGTATCATGCGATGGTGCTTATGGTGGAACGTGGTGTGACATGGGAAGATATCATTAAAGAACTTGCAGACAGATAGGTGTCTAAAAGACCTTCGGAAAGCATACATTAGAATAAATGATGTATGCTTTTTATAATGGAGAAAAAATATGACGGAATCCGAAAAAAGGAGAGAGGAACTGCTTAGGCGGGCAAGGACGATTTACAGTGACAAAAAAATCCCGCCTGCGGTACATCCAAGATATCAGTCGTTTTATACGAAATTGTATGATACACAGGAGGAACATGAGATGACAGGATCACACAGTACATTTGGAGTGCGCATGTTTATTGCTATTTTGTTGTTTGCCCTGTTTGTTGCAATGGACTATAAAGGAGCGCAATACGCGGCAGTTGACAGCAAAAAGATTATTCAGGAGATTGAACGTCAAGTTGACATAGATTAGTTCTATTTGTTATACTGAGAATAGTTATCATATACAAGGAGGAAAAAACATGAGAGCCATGATGAAAATTTGGGTTTCAGGTGCAAGCGGACAAGTGGGAACTGCAATTACAGATGTCGCCGATCCACTTGCATTTGAATTGTTAAACACAGATGTGGAAGAATTAGATATTACAGAGATTGACGAGGTGTTGAATTTTGCAGAACTCAACAGACCGGATGTGATCATCAACTGTGCGGGAATTACCGATGTTGCTTTATGTGAGAAAAATCCGGAGCTGGCATATAAAGTCAATGCACTTGGAGCAAGAAATTTGAGTATTGCAGCTAGAAAGATTGGTGCAAAATTAGTTCAGATTTCTACAGATGATGTGTTTGACGGGCAGAGTAGTGAACCATACTGCGAGTTTGACGATACAAATCCTAAAACGGTTTACGGGCGTTCAAAGCGTGCCGGTGAAAATTATGTAAAAGAGTTTACAGAAAAGCATTTTATTATTCGAAGCAATTGGATTTATGGAAAAGGCAAAAATTTTGTGAGCAATCTATTGGAGCGCGTAAAGACAGAGCATGTGCTTCCGGTTGCATCAGATCAGTTTGGTTCGCCGACAAGTGCCAACGATCTCGCAAGATTGTTATTGGAACTTATGGATACCAACGAATATGGCACCTACCATATTACGGCGAAGGGAACCTGCAGCCGGTACGAGTTTGCAAAAGAGATTCTGAGGTTGACAGATCATGACGTGACGCTTCAGCCGGTACCGACAAAGGAATCCGAATTTTCTTCTGTCCGCCCGGCATATGCGGTGCTCGATAATTTTATTTTACGAATTTTGAATATGCAGGAGATGCCAGAGTGGAGGGAGTCTCTAAAAATATTTTTGAAAGAGAATTATGGAGGTACACGGGATGAGTAAAACAGAGAAGAAAAAGGTTGGATTGACCACACGTATTTTCATAAGTCTGATTCTTGGCGCGATTGCAGGTGTTCTTCTGCACTATTTTGTGCCGTCTGGGCAGATTCGAGATGACATTATTATCAATGGAATATTCTATGTAGTAGGACAAGGCTTCATTCGATTGATGCAGATGCTTGTCGCACCGCTTGTGTTTTGTTCGCTTGTCTGCGGAAGTATGTCTATCGGGGATACAAAAAAACTGGGACAGGTCGGCGTAAAAACAATGCTGTTTTACCTTGCTACAACTGCTTGTGCGATTGCGTTGGCGCTCTCGGTTGCCAATGTGATCGATCCGGGAATCGGGTTGGATATCTCATCCATTGAGGCGGCAAAAGATGTCGGAACCGCAGAGGCAACCAATTTTGCAGATACGCTGCTAAACATCATTCCGACGAACCCATTTTCTGCACTTGCCAATGGTGAGATGCTGCAGATTATTGTATTCGCCCTAATTGTGGGAATTATTCTTGCAAAGCTCGGAGATCGGGTGGAGACTGTATCGAATTTCTTTGGTCAGTTCAATGACATTATGATGGAAATGACAATGATGGTTATGGCAGTTGCACCGATTGGTGTATTCTGCTTGATTGCAAAGACATTTGCGGGCATCGGATTTGATGCGTTTATCCCGATGTTAAAATATATGCTGGCAGTACTGGTTGGACTGGCGATGCAATGTTTTATCGTTTATCTTGGAATGCTTAAAATTTTTACTGGTTTGAATCCGATTATTTTTATCAAGAACTTCTTTCCGGTTATGGCGTTTGCTTTTTCGACAGCGACATCCAATGCAACGATTCCGTTGTCGATTGATACGTTGGCAAAAAAGATGGGTATATCCAAAAAAATCTCTTCTTTTACAGTGCCGCTTGGTGCGACCATCAATATGGACGGAACCGCGATCATGCAGGGAGTTGCAGTTGTGTTTGTCGCACAGGCATTTGGAATTCAGTTGGATATGATGGATTACATGACAGTCATCGGAACAGCAACGCTTGCATCAGTCGGAACAGCCGGTGTTCCAGGAGTTGGTCTGATTACGCTTACTATGGTATTTAATTCAGTGAATCTCCCGGTGGAGGGTATTGCCTTGATTATGGGAATTGACCGAATTCTGGATATGACAAGGACTGCGGTAAATATTACCGGGGATGCAGTCTGCACAACAATTGTGGCTCATCAAAATAAGATGCTGGATCGTGAGGTGTTTAAAAACTCCGTTTCAAAATCAAATATATCAGGAAAGGAATAGAAAAGTATGAATTTTTCACTGGATGTCAGTGTTCCTGCATTAACTGTATTTTTTCAGGGACTCCTTAGTTTCTTCTCCCCATGTGTATTGCCGTTGATTCCGCTTTATATCGGCTATCTGTCAGGAGGTACAGGAAAACGGGGAGCGGATGGGAAAATACACTATCAAAAAAGCAAAGTAATGATTCATACGCTCTGCTTTGTCATAGGCGTCAGTTTTGCTTTTTTTGCGCTTGGTCTTGGGGTATCGGCACTTGGAAGTTTTTTAAATAAAAATCAGATGCTATTTGCCAGAATCGGTGGTGTTATTATTGTATTATTTGGGTTCTATCAGCTTGGCGTATTTGGAAACAGCCGTGTGCTTGGAAAAGAGCGCAGACTTCCATTTCATTTGGACAAGCTGGCGATGTCTCCGCTCACTGCATTGATCATGGGATTTACATTCAGCTTTGCGTGGACACCATGCGTGGGTCCGGCGCTTACCAGTGTTTTGTTAATGGCGGCGTCTGCAAACACAAAGGTTATGGGTTTTATGTTAATCGGCGTATACACGGTAGGATTTGTACTTCCATTTCTTGCCGTTGGTCTGTTCACAACAACGCTTTTGGAATTTTTTAAAAGTCATATGAATGTAGTCAAATACACGGTAAAAGTAGGTGGCGCGCTGATGATCCTGATGGGTGTTTTGATGTTTACCGGAAAAATGAATGCATTTACCGGCTACTTGTCCGGAGGCACAAATGCAAATTTAGAATCACAGGAAGAGACAGAGAAGGAATCAGAGGATGCGTCGGAAGACAAAGAAGAAAATAAGGAAGAGGAATCCAAAGAAACTGTCGTTCCGGCAATTGATTTTACACTGAAAGATCAGTTCGGAAATGAGCATACGCTTTCTGATTATAAAGGAAAGACTGTATTTTTGAACTTTTGGGCTACCTGGTGTGGACCGTGCCGAAGCGAGATGCCGGATATTCAAAAGCTTTATGAGACCTATGAGACGGAAGGGGACAATGCTGTCATCATTCTAGGTGTAGCTGCACCCGGACTAGGCCAGGAAAAAGATGAAGCAGGCATTAAAGCATTTTTAGATGAAAGTGGTTATACGTATCCGACACTTATGGATACAACCGGAGATCTTTTCTCGGAATATGGGATTTCCTCTTTCCCTACTACGTTTATGATTGACCGAGAGGGGAATGTTTTTGGATATGTGAGTGGCGCTCTGAATGAAGATATGATGAAAAATATCATTGAGCAGACGCTGGAGGGAAAACGCAAATAGAAAAAATAGAATGTGCCAATGTGGTCACATTCTATTTTTTTATATACGTTATACAAGCAAAAGAAATGCAAGTACAGAGCAAATCACTTGGATGATAATAAATCGAATTACGACTTGCGTATCAGACCAGTTGTGATTTTTTCTCAAGTGGTCATGAATCGGAGTACGAGTATTTTTTAAAATTGATATTTTTAAAAAACGTTTTAAAAATATCTTCACAAGTCCTAGTCCACCGTCAACAATTAACACTGCTGCCAGCAGGATGTAAAGGAATGGATGTCCTGATTTGACTGTGATGATTGCAAGATAAAACCCAAGCGCACGCGATCCGGCATCTCCCATAAGCATACTGCTCGGAGAGGTGTTGAAATACAAATAGGCAAGTAAAACTGCGACAAATAAGAAGTTTGCATTTGTATACATACCAAGTACATCTTTAAAGATCAAACTGAAAGAAATCAGTGATACAGTACACAGACTTGCGCAAAGTCCGTCCACTCCGTCAGAGCAGTTTGTCACATTGATCGATACCCAGATCAAAATAATTCCAAGTATGACATACACCGCTTTCGGAATGACAAGTTCTGTCTCGAAAAAGTGGATCACCGTAGTATTATAATTTACGAATGTCAGCATAGTCACGATTGAGATGATCAGGTCTATGAATCCCTTTTTGTAATCACTCCATGGGGTGTCCGCTGCATCATCCAGATATCCGCTTAGCATGACGCAGAAAAGTAATATCAGATAGATGATATACTCACGGTCAATTGGCAGAAACAATATACTACTGATGATAAAACAGAGTACAAAAGTCAATCCCACGCCTCGAATCTTTCCTTTTGAAAGTTTTCCGTTGATTGCAAACTCGCGTCCCTGATCCACCGGCAAAAAAGGAAGTGGAAACTTCAGCGCGAGAAATGTAATGAAAAACGTAAAGAGAATACCGGTCATGATCAGCTGAGTGGTATTCAAATAGTTGTTAAATAATTGATACATCATTTTCTCTTTTGTCCTTAATAGGCAATCCTTTCTTTGGTTTTTTCTTTATTTTAACATATTTTGTATGGAAAGTCATTCTGAAAAAATGAATACGAGAATGTAAAAATATATTCAAAATTCCTATAGATTTATCGGGAAATTCTATTTGCTTTGAAAATTCCGTTTTGCTACAATCATTTTATAAGATTTCAGCACAAGAGAGGGAAAAAATCATGGAAATTATTAAAGAATTACCAGAAGTATTTGAGGAATTTGCAGAACAGAGAAAAAATTCATTTTTGGCAGTAAAAGAATTAAAAGACAAAGGTGTTCCGGTTGTGGGGGCTTATTGTACCTATTTTCCGCAGGAGATTGCACTTGCAATGGGCGCTGCAACAGTGGGATTATGTTCTACGTCTGACGAGACTATTTCAGAAGCAGAAAAAGATTTGCCGAAAAACTTATGTCCATTGATCAAATCCAGTTATGGTTTTGCAAAGACAGATAAATGTCCGTTCTTCTATTTTTCTGATGTTGTTGTCGGGGAGACAACCTGTGATGGGAAAAAGAAAATGTATGAATATATGTCAGAATTCAAAGATGTATACCTGATGGAACTTCCAAACTCGCAAAGTGAGGATGCATTAGAGCTTTGGAAGAAAGAGATTATCAAATTCAAAGAATATTTAGAGAAAAAATTCAACACTACGATTACAGAAGAGCAGATTCGTGATGCGGTGAAGATGAATAATGCAGGAAGACGTTCTTTAAAAAGGCTGTATGAAGTAATGAAACATGATCCGGCTCCGATCAAAGGTCATGATCTTTTTAAGGTATTGTATGGAAGTACATTCAAGTTTGACCGTTCTCAGATTCCGGCAGAAGTTGACGCACTTGTCGCTAAGATCAATCAGGAGTATGCAGAAGGGAAGATGGAAGAAAAGAAACCGCGTATTCTTGTGACCGGATGTCCAATTGGCGGAGCGACAGAAAAGGTCATCAAAGCAATCGAGGAGAATGGCGGAATCGTTGTTACATACGAAAGCTGTACAGGTGCAAAATCTATTGATAAGCTGGTAGATGAAGAGAATCCGGATATCTATGATGCTCTGGCAAGACGATATCTAAATATAGGATGTTCTGTGATGACACCGAATCCAAATCGTTTAGAGCTGCTCGGAAGACTGATTGATGAATACAAGGTAGACGGTGTTGTGGAGATGATATTGCAGGCCTGTCACACATATAATGTGGAGTCGCTTGGAATCCGCAGATTTGTAAACGAGAAAAAGAATATTCCATATATCAGCGTGGAGACAGATTACTCACAGGCAGATATTGGTCAATTGAATACAAGGATTGCAGCGTTTATTGAGATGCTGTAGAGTACTGTGAGAAAAGGGTGGAATGTGTAAGTTCTGTCCTTTTTCTTTACTTGAAGTTTTCTCTTGAAGTGTATATAATATGGTAGGTTAGTTATAAGATGAAAGTCTTAATTTGTGAGTGAAAAGAAATAACTTACAGAATGGAGGATAAATGGAATTTCTTAAGAATCAGGATATGCTGATGGATATCATTGATAAAACAGATATTATCAGCAAGATGAAAGTTGGTTTCTGGGTCATTGAGTATCCCGAAGAAGGACAGCCGAGAATGTATGGAGATCCGATGATGCATTTGATCATGGGGAATGACAAGGAAATGTCACCGGAAGAGATGCATCAATTTTGGTTTGAAAGAATTGATTCTACCTACGTTCAGATGATAGAAGAAGCTATAAATAATCTGAAAAAAAATTATACAACAGAAGCGCGATATCCTTGGTATCATCCGAAAAAAGGATGGACTTTTGTTCGATGTGGTGCTTTCAGGGATGAATCGTATAAAGCGGGAGTAAGAATAAAAGGATTTCATAAAGATGTAACAGAGCAGATGGAGTTGGAAATCCGGGAGGATGACAAACACAAGGTTGTTGATTTGAAAAAATTGAAAATGTATTCTCCTTATTTCATAGAGATGTGTGATGAACTATTTGAGATAGATGCAGTCGACCTCACAATCCGCACTATTTTTTATAGAAAAGATAAATATTCGGAAATAACAGAGGAGACAGATATCTTCTCTGTCATTTCAAGATTCGTGCATCCTGATGATATACAGAAAGTGGAGGCAGTATTTTCTGAGAGAGGACTTACACAGATTGTAGAAGAGAATCAAATTGTTAAAATAGAATTTCGTACGAAAACACGTTTTGATACGTATACATGGGTGGAAGGAAAAGCTCTTTATGTAAAGACAGGAAATTTAAAAAAAATATTGTTTATCACTTATGATATTGAATCAAAGAAACAAATGTCTTTGCTTGCAAAAGAAAAAAATGCAATTTTAGATGCTTTTATTAATTTATATAAAGCAATTTTAGAAGTTGATCTGCTCACTGAAAAAGTGCAGGTTTTGAAGACGATGGGCGTTCAAACACAATTGTATCAAGACAATACGCTTCAACTAGCGGATCAGTTGCCCAAAATGTTAGAGCAGTTGGATATAGAATCAGAAAGACAGGAGTTGCTTGAATTTTTTGAAATCAAACATTTGAAAGAAATGGCAGCACTAAAAAAGGAGCAGAGTTTGGATTTACGTTTTGAAAAAGAAAATAAGCAGTTTGAATGGATCCAGATTAAGATCTTATACTTGCCAGGGCGAGAAGACAAAATATATGTTGTATTTGGAAACAGCGATAAGGAACATGTATTAAATTCAATCGCAGAGAAGTTTGTATACAAAAACAGCGACTGGTTCTACTATTTGGATTTGAAAAATGACTATTTTATCCGATATTCAGGAAACGCAGATGAACATACGCTGCCACCGGAAGAAGGATGGGATTATAGAAACGCAATGATTGAGTATTCCAAAGAATGTGTTGTTTCAGAAGATCAGGACTGGGTAATCGCATGTATGGAGCCGGAGTACATGATAAATCGCCTTGACAAAGAAGACGGTGAATATCAAATTTCTTTTGGAGTGTCAGATGACATGGGCGGATATAGAAGAAAAGAGATTGTCTGTCGATATTATGATGAGGAGAACAAGATTGTATTGGTTCAAAGAAATGATATCACAGAAGACTACGAGAGTAGTTGAACGAAAAGGAGCAGATGCTGAATGCCTCTGCTCCTGAATGGGAAAAATTAGGCAAGTATATGGGATAAGAAAGAAGTTTCATGTTAAATACTAAATATGCACATAGAGAGATTGACACATACTATATATTGTGTTAATCTTTAGGTGACTTCATTTTATATGGAAACAATATAATGATTTCCATAAGTCAAATTTTGTTCCGGATTTGTTTCCGGAAGAGAACTTTTAACAATCGTTTTAAAACGCATAGATAGACAGACACAAAAAGACAATGGTTCTTCTTTGTGTCTTTTTTTGTGCGTGAAAGGAGGAACACATGAAAAAACGAAAAGAAAGGAGAAAAAGGAATGTGTCAAAGGAACGATGTAGAGCAGCTAAGAAAACAACAGAAAACAGGAAGATTATTTGAAACACTTACTTTTTTAGAAAAGCAGATGAACGATGAAGCGGTCATTCAGGATGCAGACACAGTGCTGGCAGATATTTTAGAAGAAGCAGATTTTGAAATTACCGGAATTGCAGCTGATCTTTTAAAGATACATCAGAACAGTAAAGACCGGGAATCAGTGGAAACTTGTTTTGAAGTCTTGACAGGATGGACAATACCGGATTATCTGAAGAAATGCATTGCTACAATCCTCGAACAGAAAAATAAGGCAGTTTCAAATTCGAAGGAGTGTCTGCTGTATCAGGGAATGCACCTTTTTCCAGTGGGAAAGAAGGAAGAAAAAGAAGGGGAAGGCTATCTTCCTATGAAAAAGATTTTAAATGATGAGAAAGAAATCGACAGGCTGCAGAAAGTACAGGAACAGACAGGACTTGATGTTTTTCTTTGTCTGGAAAATTACCAGTTGTATTTTATACGGAACAGAGAGATTTTTGTATATCAGCCAAATGGAAGGAGGCGAATGTATGCAGACAAGTATTCTATGGGAAGGGAGTCTGCCAAGTAAGGAGGAAATAGAACACATGAAACGGGAAGGCTATCAGTTCCGGTCAGTAGACGGTGGATGGAAGATTTGCCTGAAATTGCATAATACACCTACGGGACGATGGTTTGCAGACAGTTTCTCAAAATCATTTTCGAAAGAAGTGGAACTGCATCGATATCTGGAACAGGTTGAAAAGCATGCAATATGGTTTGAAGTTCCAAGTAAAAAACTGCGTGTATATGAAGTAGGACAACTATTAGAAAGTCCTAAAGGTGAGGATGAATGTATCTGTATGGAAGTATTAAAAGATACAAAAAACCATTCACACCTTTTGCTGAAAACGGATAAGGAAGAAGTTTACCAGTTGGGAAGTTCTGCAATCTCGACTTTAGAAAACAGGGCACGAATCAGCGGTGCAGCATTGTCAAATGTAAGGCCTGCCGTACTTGCAGAAATATTGAATCAGTGTCTGAAAGTTGCTAAAGGGAAAGCATTACTTCGTGTTTCAGAAGGAAAGGTACGTGCAGTACACTCTGCGGAAAAAAATGGGTATCAAGTATATCCCTTACCAGAAGTATTTATGCTTGCCAGTGTTTACATACGCGGAGAGTATAAAAAGAGCACCTTTTTAGAGGGCTATGCAGACCAGACTATGGTATCAGCAACTTGGCAGATTGAAGACAAGCGGTTGGAAGAGGTGTATGAAGAAATCATGGAAAAGTATGGAAAGCAGGTAAAGGAAAAGCTCACAGCGACTATACGCATTACATCTTCTGATGTAGCAGCATCAGGTGCGAATATCTTTTGCAGCCTGATGGAAGGAAAACGAAAGATTGCATTGGGTTCGGATATGCGGATGCGACATAATAATTCCGTAGAATTTCAACAGTTTACAGAAAATCTGCTTTCGACCTTCGAATGCTATAAAAATGCATTGAAAGGAACTGTGGAAAAATTGTGTGCTATTTCCATAGAGTATCCGGTCAATACCATAATCGGAATCATGACAAAACAAGGGTTTGGAAAAAAGAATGTTGCAGAGATTGTGGATCGTTATAAAGCAACCTTTGGTGATGTACCATGTACGGCATACGAAGTGTATTGTGGGATTGGAGAAATTCTTTTTCTTGCTCAGAGTAAAGGGGTATCTGGTAGAGCTATGGTGGAACTGGAAGAAAAAGTTGCCAAATGTCTGAGTGTGAAGTGGAGAGAATATGACATTCCAGGTGATCTTGTATATTAAGAGTCAGCAGAAGAAAGGAGAAAGAACTGTATGGAAATAAAATGGAATGGGCAGACAATAGAAAATCTGTTGGTAGGAACTTACTTGAATACCCTGTTTGTGACAGGTTTACATTTTTATGTCTGAATTGGATGAAGGAATTATCTGCTTTTACAACAACAGATGCAAGAAACGAAGCATCAGTCATACTTGCGAAAAAAATTTTTGAACATGACATAGAGTTTCCGGTACTAGAAGAAAAACAAGGAGAAACAAGAAAGTATCCTGAACTGAACGGGTTAAATGCAAATGAGGTAGCTGCTGTTTTTTCCGTATATCTGGAAGAAGATGCGGTAAATGGGTATCAGGAATTTCTCTTAAAACTTCGGAAGGAACATCGTACTTTACAACAGAATTTTACCAGATTTGCAATGAGGTGGCTTCGGGATGCAGGAAAGAAAAATCCGAAACTTTCCTGGATTAGAGAAATTAAAATTTGGCTGCCATGTATATAGGAGAAAAGAATATGGGTTACAAAAAGGGAAAGAAAGAACTTGGCATTTATTATGCAAAGACGCTGGTTTCCATTGCAGAAGAGATTTCTGCTAAAAATGCCGGTAAAGAGAAAGCGGGAATACAGAAAATCTTTTCTGCTTTGCAAAGGCGTGGAGGGACAGTCAGAAAAAATATGGCCTATCTGGTTACACACTGGATCTACAGGCTGTCGTTATTCACACCATGGGACGATGAAGAATTGTGGGCAGTAGATATGGCAAAAGAAGCATTCTCCTGTCCTATGACGCTTCCAACATGCAGAAGAAAGCGTATTTTCAGAATACGGAAAATCAAAGGAGAACCAGAAAAGCAGCTGGAAATCATTTTAGGTCAATTGACAGATTCTGAAAAAGATCGGTTTATGAAAGCTTTCTGGTTAGAACTTGTAACTATGGATAAGGAGAAACAGCAAATACTCACAGAATTTCTATTGGAGTGGCTGTGGGTGGAATGTGAGAAAGAGCAGACAATGGAAAAGATACGGTATTGGGCATCTTCATACTGTCTTCCATTTGTATAAAAAACAAACAGAAAAGGAGAAAAAGAATATGAGAAATGTACCAAAGTGGGCAAAGGGCAATGCATTTGCAAAACGATTTTTCAAATGGCTTAGAAAAAAGAACAATCCAGCTCTTCTGACAGGAGATGCGGTGTTTACTAAGGTTTCCAGTCGAGGTTTTACTTTTGTGTATATGGGACCAGACATGGAAAATAGAGCTAGTCACTTATATCAGGGCATGGATTTTGTCGGACTTTTTAACCAGAAGACTTTTGAATTTACAGATGTTGCATATTCTCTGCGTACTTTGCTAAATATCCCAGAAGGGAAAAAATTCCGCTTCCAACGTGGTTGTATGCATTGTTTGGAACATAAAGTTCAGGAGTATGCACAAAAGAAACTGGAGAAGGAAAACAAGGAGATTTCAATTACCGCAGTTGAAAGAGCAGCAGTTGCATGGAAATACCGGGAATTGATCGAACAGGCTGCAGGAGATGTGATCTTTGAAAAAACATCTGTGGCAGACCAGCTGATTCCACAACCGGAATTTGCATTTAATGGAGAAACGTATGTGTTCGATAACCGGCTGTATTTTCGTTATTTAAAAAAGCGTAAGACTGTTATTCGAAAATTAGGAAAAGCCTGGGCGAGAGAACTGCAGCATCGGGAAACCATGCGCCGGATTTTTGAAACAGAAGTAAACAGTAAAGTGCAACTTTTATTGAAGAAACAGCCAGAACGGATTGAAAAAATCAGGACACTGAGAAATGCGTTGGAAAAAGTACATCATACCGTAATCGTAGTTGTTAGAGGGAAACAAGGTGTTTTTGAATATTTCCATATCGATGCAGAGGTGTTAAAAAATACAAACGGAAAGTACCCGCTTAGTCAGATATCCGGACAAGAAAGGAAACGTCTGAAAGAAAAGTATGGGGTAGATAAAATCTGGGATGTAGAAGAGATTTATCAGGTAGGGGCAAGGAATATCTGGTATTACAATGTTATGGCCGAGCAGAAACAGGCTGCTTAATGAAAAGAATAGGAGGACAAAGGATGGAAAACAAAGAAACGATGAATTTACAGCAAAAATTGATTGCAATATCAAATGAAATGCCCAAACTATTAAAAAAGCATTATTCAGACGAAGTAGATTACGATTTTGTAAAGATTGATGATATCTTTGAACTTTTAAATCCAGCGTTTACAAAGTATCACATCTGTTTGCAGGAATTGGAAGAAACAGATGCAACTTACAGCAAAGTTGATGGCAGTTGGATTTATACGGCAAAACTTACCTTCTTTATTGTCAATGCAGATTGTCTGAATGAAAAAGAACGGGTGAGTATCCAATTGGTAGGCGATCATCTGGATTCACCTGCAAAAGCGAAAGGGGCAGCATGGACGTATGGGTTTAAATACTTCTTTTTATATAAATTCCGTATGAAACAGGAAACAGAAGATCCAGATATGAAAGGTACACCACCAAATGGGCCGGACAAATCGAAAGGAAATGCAGAACAGAAAAAAATAGAAGTGCCGGTAAAACCACAGAAATCAGCGAAAGAGTCTTCTGATGTAATAGCAGACAGCCCTTTATCACAACCACCAGTGACAGATATGAATCAAAAGAAGGAAAACATCAAACAAGTAGATTTTCTTCCAGATCCTGCAGATTTTTTGAAAGAAAACGAAGCAGAAGATACAGGAGAAGATGCAGAATATCACGAGGTGGAGAGGGAAGAACAACAATACTTGGAACTGTCGGAAACATTGGAACCTTTGAAAACAGAAGAAGAGACAAAAAAATCAGAGGCAGGGGATATACAGCCAGAATTTTTAGGGAAAGATGGAGAAGGCATATCTGAGCATCTTTCTACAAAAGATTTGAAAGCCGACAAAGCAGTACAGGAACCTGAGAAAAAAGAAAATGTTTCAGGAGAAAAGATAAAAGAAGAGAAGAAGAAAGAAACAAAAAGTTCTTCTTTAAAATCTCAAAAAAATGAGGAGGATTTTGGACAGATGAATCTCAAGAAATTGATAAAGAAGAGGACAGGAAAGAAGAATCGGTTATTTCCGAGCAGTCAGAAGATTTTGAAGCGGTAAAAGAAGAGGTTCCCTTTGAAGAGGTAGATGAAGATGACTTTTTCTTGCAGTTACAAAGAGATATGGAAAGTGAAACAGAGAAGAAACCTCTGACGGTAGAAGAAGCCAAAAAAGTAATCTGCCCTTATGCTTTGTTTGAAGGAAAAACATTTGGGGAGATGCTTGAAACAGAAGCGGGTTACCGGCAGTTGCAATGGTTTGCGAAGGAATACAGGGGGTCAGATTTTAAAATGAAAGAAGCTGCACAGCTTTTATTGGAAAGCTGTGAACAAAAAGCTGCTTAGAAAGTTAAAGAATAAGGAAGAGGCGTGCAGGTCATGCCTTTTCCGTTTTTATAAGGGGATATTTCCAGAAAGGTTAAAATGGTATGAAAAAAAGAAAGTGTACAGAATCTGATCCGGTTGCCCCGTTCACTATTTTTGATGTAGCAAAGATGCTGGATATGGAATTTTTAGAAAACTGTAAAAGTGGATACCAGGTAAAAGATACCCAGAATGCAGCAAATGTTGTATGTCCATTTTGTGGTGATGCAAGAGGAAAGGCAAGCATCTGTATCTGTGCAGAGGGAAAAATCATGAATGTCTTTCATTGTTTTGATTGTGGAACCGGCCATAATATGCTGACACTTTATGCGGAACTTTGTCATCTGACAGGAAAAGACCGGTATAAAAAGGCATACCGGGAAATTTATAGAAGAAAGCAGAAAGAACCCGGCAGAAAGAAAAAGACGCGGCAGGCAATGCAGGAAGAAAGCCAGGGGATTAAGAAACGGGCGAGAAAACAGAAAGAATATCTGGCTGAACCAGTGAATCTGGAACAGCGGCATCAGGTTTATAAAAAAATGCTCTCTTATCTGGAACTGAAGGAGTATCATCGCAAAGATCTGGAGAGAAGAGGGGCAGATAGGGAGATGATCCTGCACATGGAAGAAAAGGGATATAAAAGTACCAGTGAGGAGGATTCGCAACAGATCGCGAGACGGCTGATAAAAGAAGGATTCCGATTGGAAGGTGTTCCAAGTTTTTATATTAATTGGGAAGGAAACTGGGATCTTAATTTTTATGAAGGAAACAGAGGATATCTTTGCCCTGTTTATACGGTAGATAAATATCTGGCAGGATTTCAGATACGTTTGGATCATCCCAAAGGAAAAAATAAATATGTATGGCTTTCTAGTGCAAACCAGAAGAAAGGGTGTGGAATCAGCAGTATTGTAGGAGTATCTGAAAAAACTGAAGGCAGTGAGATTTATGTAACGGAAGGAATTTTAAAAGCAGAGATAGCCCATCAGGTATCCGGAAAAACATTCCTTGGAAATCCGGGGATTGGAAATTGGAGAGATTTGTATGAGGTTTTGCAAGTATTAAAAAAACGTGGACTTTCTCATGTGGAGGAAGTATATGACATGGATAAGCAGCTTAGGCTTGTCTGCGACCAAAAGTATAGTGAAATCTGTGAGGAGTGTGAAGACAGGAAGAAAAAAGGGAATCCGGATTTTGAATGTCCGAAAAAAAGATTGAAACGGGATACTATACGAAAAGGCTGTAACCATACATACCATATCTGTGAGGAACTTTCTCTATCCTGCAACCGTAATCAGTGGGACCTGGATCCGGACGGTTTATGGGCAGAACATGAAAAAGGGATTGATGACTGGCTGACAAAGGAAATCAGGGAAAATAGAAAATAGCTATTTTTAAAATGTGCAAAAGAGGAATTGCAAAAGCAGTTCCTTTTTTGCATGGTTTAAAGTGCCATGAGAAAGGAGAGAAGTGGATGATTCGGGATAGACCTTAAAGAAAAATGGGAAGCAGGGCAGTTTTTGATATGCAGCATATTCCCGAAAATGGAACTGCCCATTTGAAAAAACAACAAAGAGAAAGGAGAGATTGTTTATTGAAAACAACATGGAAAAACCGATGCACAGCAGGTTTTTTAGCAGTTTTATTAGGGTGTTCTTCCCTTTTGACAGGGGCAAGCAGTACTATGGCAGCATCAATAGAGCAGACAGAGAGTAAAGAGGAAACACAGGCAGAGGACATTACCATCAAGCAGGGGGAAACTTTTGACCCGGATTCAGACTTTACGGGTATTTCTGTAAAGGAAGGCGAAAAAATTTCCTTTGTTTTGGCAGCAGATAAAGATGGAAAATTGTTTGATGCAGATAGACCTGGAATGTATGACTGCATTTATCAGGTGCATAAACCTTCCGGGGAATCTTATGAGATTACACGAAAAATCATTGTAAAGGAATCGGGAAAAGAAGGAGAGAGTCCGAAAAAGGACAGGAAACAGAAGAAAGAACAAAAAAGCGGGGAGGAAGATACAGAGCCGGATGGCGCCAATATTGATACCAGTGCGTTAAAGGAAGAAACGGGGGTTTTATTTTCTGTTGTACCATCTTCCATAGAACAGGCAAGAGAAAAAGCTTCTTTAGTGAAAGGAAAGAAGATTGTATATCCAAGTGATTTAGGTTCTTACAGTACCTGTTATTTCTATGTCAATGACCGGATTGCATACTGTCTGGAATCAAACTTACAGTCCCCGCCTTCTTCCGATTATGTTGCTGAACTTTATGAAAGCAATTTAAACTTACAGAAGGTTTTGTATTACGGATATGGAGGACCGGGAGATTTAACTGGGGAATATCTAAAGAACTACAGCAATGACATCAAATATGTCCTGACACATTTAGCAGCAAGTTATTGTTACGGCGGAGCGGAGGTGGCATTCGTGGGCTGCACGCAGGACGGATTGAAACGCTATAGCGTCATGGAATATATCAATTACCTTTGCGGGCAGGAAGCACCGCCAAGTGCTGCCATCAGCCTTTCTTCCACAAAAGAAACAGCTTTTTTGGAAAGAGATATGCAGAAGACAAAGAATATTACATTGAATGGAGACCATAGAAATTATATCACCTTGCCTTTGCCAGAAGGAATTACCTATCATGATACAGCCGGAAAAGAACAAACAGGTGGCACAGTCAAAATCCATGGAGGAACCACTTTTTATTTTACAGCTTTAAAAACGGTACATGGAACATGGGAAAGCGGTAATCTGGGTGGCCAGGTAGGGGCACAATGGAAAACGTTGGTTGTTTCAACTGGATCTGGAAATCAGGATATTGGATATGGGGATTTTTATGAAGAACCGAGTGCATCGGTTTCCTTTTCCATTCAATGGATGGATATCGCTTGGGTTGAAGTGATCAAAGAAGACGCAAAGAGCAGTGTAAAACTTGCAGGGGCTGTTTTTGGAATTTATAGAGATCAGGCTTGTACAGATCTGATACTGAAGATGCCTCCTACCAATGAAAAAGGAGCAACCAAAGCGGAACTGACAAAGACACAGGATACGGTGTATATCAAGGAAATCACTGCACCGAAAGGGTATAAACTGAATACGAATTCTTATAATGTCAATCTGGAAGTGGCAAAAACACAGATGCTGACTGTGAAAAATGAGGAACAGAAAGGGAAAATAGTTGTACATAAGCAGGGAGAGAAACTGACTGGAGTATCCGGAGAGGAAGGAAACCTTCAGTTCCTTTATACAAATGCAGCATTTGCAGGAGCAAAATATAAGATTTATGCCGCTGAAGATATTTACAGTCAGGATAAACAGACAAAAATCTATCAAGCAGGAGATTTGGCAGCAGAAATGGAGACGAAAGAAGATGGAAGCTGTTCTTCGGGTATGCTGTACCTTGGAACTTATAAAGTAGTAGAACAGCAGGCACCAGATACGCTGACCATAGGGAAAACGGAAGAAGAACGTACCCATGTAGTAACCATTTCTTATGCGGGGCAGACAGTAGAAGTCGTTGAGGAAGAAACGCAGTATGAGAATGCTAGACCGAAGGTATCTGTGGAAGTACTGAAACAATCAATCAATGATGAGGCGGCTCTGAAAGGGGCAATTTTTGGTCTGTATGCAAAAGAAGATATTACCGGTGCAGATGGTTCTGTTCTGGTCACAAAGGGAACTTTGATCCAGAAAGCAGAGTCCGGCGAGAATGGAAAGGCTATATTTACTGCGGATATCCCAATCGGTTTTCATTATGAAGTAGAAGAAATTCAGGCTCCTTCGTTGTACTTCAAAGGGAATGGCAGTTATGAATTCTTTTATGAATATAAAAATGACAAAACGTATACATACACCTTTACACATACCTTCCAAAATAAAGAGGTACGTGGAGAAGTCCATATCAAGAAAATAGACAAAGATACACAGGACTCAGTAAGCCAGGGAGACGGAGATTTAAATGGGGCAGTTTATGGATTATATGCTGCAGAAGATATCCAACATCCAAATGGAAAGACAGGACTGCTTTATAAAAAGGATCAGTTAGTCATGCAGGGAACTATAGAAAAAGGTGTCCTGCATTTCAAAGACTTGTATCTTGGAAAATACTATGTACAGGAAATATCTGCACCGCCGTCCAATGCATATCTATTGGATAAAACGAAATATCCGGTGGAACTTGCGTATGAAGGACAGGATGTGGAAATCGTAAAGAAAAATGTAACGGTTTTGGAGACCATAAAAAAACAGGCATTCCAATTGATTAAAATCAGTGATGACGGAAACCAGACAGAAACAGAATTACTGGAGGGTGCCGGATTTAAAGTGTATCTGATCAGCGAGCTTTCAAAAGTAAAAGATGGTACCCTAAAACCAGACAATGGAGCAGAATTTGTTCCACAGGATTTTATTGGATATGATTTTAGTAAAGAGGAAACTGCTTCTTATTATCAAAATGGAGAGAAGATACAGACAGAAGAAATGTTTACGGACAAAAAGGGATATTTATGTTCCCCGGAACTTCCGTATGGAAAATATGTATGTATCGAAAGTACCGTTCCGGAAAATATGGAAGAGATTCAGCCGTTTTTGGTTACCATTGATGAGGACAGCAGAGAACCACAGGTATGGCGTGTCTTTAATGACCGTCCAATGCAATTCTATTTTAAAATCATCAAAAAGGATGCTCAGACTGATCTCCCGATTTTAAAGAATAGTGCCCATTATAAAATCTATGATGTGGAGAAAAAGAAATATGTCACGATGAAAGTACGGTATCCAAAACCGGAAACCATTGAGGTGTTTGAAACAAATGAGGAAGGCTATCTTCTGACACCAGAACCGTTAAAAATGGGTACCTACCGGATTGAAGAAGTAAAAAGCCCAGAACTGTTTGTGCAGACAGGATTTGAGCAGGTGTTAAAAAAGGGAGAGGAAATACTTCCTTTAAATGAGGTGACAAAAGAAGGAACTTATGAAAAAGCTCCAAGAAAATCCATTACCATCAAAGTAGACAGCAATACCGTACATGAGGTGGAAGAAGAAACTGGAAAGTATATTGTAGTCGTGGAAGTAAAAAACGATGAGGCAGTAGGAAGCCTGACAATCCAAAAAACAGGAGAGGTGCTTATAGGTGCCGAAAAAATAACAGACCAGATGCTGACAAAATTAAAAAATGGTCTGGCAAAAGTAGTCAATAAAGTGTCCAACCTGTTTACTGGAGAAGATGCTATGGAAACGGAAAAAGGATATGAGTTTGAGTATGAAGAACAGGGGCTTGCTGGGGCAGAATTTTCTATCCATGCAAGAGAAACCATTTATTCGCCAGATGGGCAGATGGACAGTGAGGGCAACCGGATCATACGTTTTGAAAAAGATGCATTGGTTGGAACAATTGTAACAGATGAAAAAGGAAAGGGAACTTTAAATAATCTTCCGATTGGCAAATTCTATATCAAAGAGACTAAAACAGGAGATTCTTTCGTGTTGGATCCAAAAGAACAGGATTTTGAGATTACCTATCAGGGACAAGAAGTGGCTGTTGATTATGTTACAAAGGAAATCAAGAACCAGCGGCAGAAGGTGGAAATTGAAGTGCTGAAAAGATCAGAAGCCACAAAAGAACCGCTTGCTGGGGTTTCGTTTGGATTGTATGCAGGAGAAGATATTGTAAATGCAGCAGGAAAAGTTGTGGTGAAAAAAGATGAACTGGTAGCAGTTGAAAAAACAGATCAAGAAGGAAAATTGAAGTACTTGGATACCATTCCACACGGGAAATATTATCTGAAGGAACTGGAAGGTCTGCCAGGATATCTACCATATGAAGAGAAGGTTGAAATTGATGCTTCTTATGCGGATCCGGAATTGGAAGTGATTTCTATACAAAAAGAAGTGGAGAACCAGCCGACGAAAGTTGAAGTTACAAAAACAGACATTACTGGAGAAAAGGAAGTGGAAGGTGCCAGACTACAGATTCAAGATGAAGAAGGCACTGTAGTGGAAGAGTGGACTTCTACAAAGGAATCGCATATCATTTATGCATTAAAACCGGGTAAGTACATACTTCACGAAGAACAGGCTCCAACAGAAAACGGATATGTGAAAGCAGAAGATGTGGAATTTACCGTAGAGGAAACCGGAGAAATCCAGAAAGTTTCCATGAAAGACGATCATACAAAGATTGACATCACAAAAACGGATATCACCGGAGAACAGGAAATTGAAGGAGCCAAGTTACAGGTACTGGACGAAGAGGGAAATATCATAGAAGAATGGACCTCTACCAAAGAACCTTACCGGATCGAGTATCTACAGCCGGGAAAAACATATATCCTTCATGAAGAAGCTGCACCGGAAGGATTTTTGATTGCAGAAGATGTAGAATTTACTGTAGAGGAAACCGGAGAAGTACAGAAAGTTTCCATGAAAGATGAAGTACCAATGGGGCAGTTAATTATTAAGAAAACAGATGCAGAAGATCAGACACCACTTGCGAATGTGGAATTTGAATTGAAAAACAAAGAGACTGAGGAAGTGGTTGGAAAACTTACTACAGATAAAGATGGAGTTGCAACCAGTGAACTGCTGCCGATTGCCACATACGAAGACGGAAAAGCAGTAGGACCGATTACTTATGTATTATCGGAAACGAAACCGTTGGAAGGATATGAAGAGCATACGGAAACCTATGAAATCACATTTAGTTATGTAGACGCAAAAACAAAGGTTATTGAAGTGGTAAAAGAAATCCAGAATAAGAAACTTCCGCAGACACCGGAAAAACCAGAGGACGTAAAAACCGGGGATAATACCATGCTCCTGCTGCCAATCGGTATTGCAGTAGTAGCGGCCTTTGGTATTGGTATTGTCCTTTGGCGGATCAGACGCACAAAGAGATAAAAAGCATTTGGAGATGATGGAACACTAGACCTGCGGGGTGGTGTAAAGAACATTTCTGGATGCTTTACCAGAAGATTTCGGGGCGGTACCGGACCCCGCAAGTGAAAGGAAAGGTGATGCTGAAGCGAAAGAAAAGAATTTAAAAGTTTTTATAAAAGTGTAAGCGGCAACGAAGCAGAAAAATGCAGGTATCCGACCAGATTGGATACTTATGGCTGTGGCTGTATGCATAATTGTTCCTACTGCTATGCACGCAGCCTTTTGGATTTCCGCGGACTTTGGAATGCAGAAAATCCAAGAGTGGCAGATATCCAGAAAATCCGGAGAAAATTGGAAAAGGTGCCACCGGGAACCATGTTAAGACTTGGAGGCATGACAGATTGCTTTCAGCCGCTGGAAAGTCAGGAACAGATTACCTATCAAACCATAGAACAGTTAAATGAATATGGTATTGGGTATCTGATTGTGACAAAATCCCATCTGGCAGGAGAGGAACGATACCGGAAACTTTATGATCCGAAGCTGGCACATATCCAGATCACCATTACCTGTTTTGATGATAAAAAGGCTCTTGCCTATGAAAAGGCAAGTAGTCTGTCAAAGCGGTTAAGGGCATTGTTAAAATTACAGGAAGAGGGCTTTGATGTCACATTACGATTAAGCCCTCTGATTGAGGAGTATTTGGATTTTGATTACTTAAATAGGCTGCCGGTAGACAAAGTTTTGGTAGAATTTCTTCGGGTAAATGGGTGGATTAAAAAGTGGTTTCCGGACTTGGATTACCAGAAATATGTTCTGCGTCAGAGTGGGTACTGGCATTTACCATTGGAAGAAAAAATCAGGATATTGGAAAAAATTCATCTTCCGTTGACGGTCTGTGAAGATGTCACAGAACATTATGAATATTGGAAACAACATATCAATCCAAACCCACTGGATTGCTGTAATTTAAGAAAATAAGAGGCATAAGTGCAGGCGGCAGCGTATCAGTTTTGGTATGCTGCCGCTTTTTTACGTTGGAGGTAAGCAGATGAAAAAAGAATACTTTTTACTTGGGATATTAAGCGTGATCTTGCTGGCAGCAGGAGTCTGGATTTATCAGATTATTAGTGAATATCAAACAGCAGAACGGGAATATGAACAGTTACAAGAATATGTAAAAGTAGAGAAGAATACAAGGGATCCGGAAAATACGAAACCAAATGTTGCAGAAGATGATAAGGAAGGAGAAAAGCAGGAAGAAACTGTAACGGTGGATTTTGCTCCTCTGCAGGCAATTAACCCAGATATTGTAGCGTGGCTTCGGATTCCGGGGGTGTTGGAATATCCAGTAGTGAGAGGGGAAGATAATTCCTACTATTTAAACCATACCGTACAGAAAACTTATAACATTGCAGGAAGTATTTTTCTTGATTATCGGAACGAACGAGATTTCTCGGATAGTAAGAATATTATCTATGGCCATAATATGAAAGATGGCAGTATGTTTCATGTGTTGAGAAATTATCAGGATATTGATTTTTTTCAGGAACATACGGATATGGAGGTTTATTTACCAGATGGAAGGAGTTTGAACTACCAGATTACAGCTTGTGAACAGGTACCGGCAGATAGTGAGATTTATCAGATAGAAAGAGGATATGCTGAGGATAGTAAGGAAAATGAAATCATATTGTCTACTTGTAGTGCAAGAACAAGTATCAGAATCATTGTAAAAGCCAGTCTAAAGAAAGACTAATCCTGAATAGGACCACAAGATATTTTGAGAAATAAGATTCGAAAAAGGAGGATTTTAGATGTATCTAATCGAAATTGATACAAGAAAATTTGATTTTGAGGGAGTGTCGCATGAGGAATATTTGGAATTTTTTGGATATCAAGGTATACACAAAGTAAAGGAGAATTTATATGCTGTAACAAAATTGGGGCTAGTACTTCCAGCGGTGAAGCTTATTTCAGACAGAAATGATTGGAAAAAGTAAAAAATGTGAGTTCTCGCTATGAAAAATTGTACTAATATTTTACAAAAAAAGTAAAAAAATAGAATCTTTCTTTTATTTTTTGAAAATTATATTTTGTGTAAAATTCATATAAAATACAAAAAAATAGTTTTCGAAAGATGAAAAAATTGTTTAAAATGTAATAAAAATATTGTGAAAGGAACTGTTTTGTGTTAAAATTAAGACAAACAAATAGAAGTGAAAAACATGGGGGTTCGTAATTCCCGAGACAAGGAGGGGAAGGTTTTGGAATGAAATATAAAAAAGTCATTGCAACATTGCTTGCTGTTGGCTGTATTGGTCTGGTAGGTGGTCTTGGATATTTCCTAGGACAAGCAAATCAAGAAAAAAACGCCGTAAAACAGACGGTTGCCCCAGTCAAAGAAACAGAAACCAAGCAACAGGAATCAAGAAAAATTGCGGTAGTTAATCTGGATGAAGGGACAACAGAAGCAGAAGAAAAAATAAATTATGCTGATAAGATTGTTCAATTCCCTAGTTCTTCGTTTGAATATTCATCATTAGAGGAAGCAAGAACAGGATTAGCAAACGGAAAATATGGTGCATACATAATCATACCAGCCGGATTTTCACAAAATGTTGTTAGTCTTAATACAACACCACAAGCAGCTCAACTTGAATATGCTTTAAATAAAAATCTTTCAGGAGAGTCTCAGTATCATTTGTTATATGATGTGATGAGTTTTGGAAATTCTTTGAATGACAGTTTGAGCTATATGTATTTGAACAATATTCTTTCTGAGTTCCATAAGGCTCAAGATGGTGCTGCTACAGTTATGAATAATGATTTAAAAGATAAAGATGCCATTGAGAGTATACAGTCGCATGATTTGGTACAATTAGTTGAGATTCCGGAATTAAAAAGAGAAGAAAATACAACAGAAACATTAAATGTAGAAGAATATGTAGAGAAAAATACGGCTTTAGCAACTGATCTTGATTCACAGTACAAAAAGTGTGTAGAAGAGGCACAATCACAACTGCAGAATATGCAGACGGAAGGAGGAAGCCTTTCAGAACAGCTTACATCCTTGGCTGAATATACAAAACAGCTAGATGTATTTAAAGATGAAGAGGGAAATTCTGTAGTCGATACTGCAAATAATAAACTGGACGAAGTTTTGAATAAAAAACCAGGAAATACAGTTGGAAACATGCTTGAAGATTTGAAACGGCAGCCGGATATTATAGCAGGTGAATTAGGAAAATCGATAGAGACTTATAATCAGGGATTACCAAATCAGCTGACTGACCGCTTAGCTGAGTTTGCAAAGAAAATTGAAGCAGCAAATCCGGGATTGATTTTAGAGGAAAAAAGTGAAGGGGTTTTTGAATTACATTACGCTACTTCGGATTCACCAAAATTATCTATAACCCTTGCAGATGTTCCCGACTCCGAAGAAAATCAAAAGGCAGATACGACAAAACAGTTATGGAGTGCTATTACCAGTAAACTTGCAGCGGCAGCAAATGAGCAGGAAACTATTGAAATTATAGAGAAAGATCCTGATTTGGGTATAGAAATTCCGAAAGTATATACAACTGCAAAATCGGTGCAGACAGCACTTGCGGAATGTGAGCAAGATCCGAATATGATAGCTATGTGTAATAGTCTTGGGTATTCTTCTATAAGTGCTTTTGTGAGTGACGCAGGAAATGGAAGTTTGGCGCTTGACAAAACTCATGAAATTGTGTTTGATGGTGATTTGAATGCTTTTCAGCAGTACATTAATTCCGTGATTGAAAATGTACCGCGAGAGGTGACTGCATTGCAGGAATATAAAGATTATCGATATGATGAAGCAGGGAATATGATTATTGATCCAGGGACAAATCAACCTACTACAATTCAAGAGAGACTGGAGCATTATGGAAAGCAGGTGAAAGCCTTTGAAACAGAACTTGGGAATGAGCAGACAACAAATGGGCAGGAAATAAAAAATGTATTCCAGGATTTTTATGTAGATCCAATGCAGAAGAACCAAGAAAACTTCAATGGTATCCTGCAACAAAAATATGAGGCTGAATCAGTCTATATCCACGAGTTTAATGAAAAGCTGAAGTCATTTGCACCATCTGTACAAGATGAATATATTGCAGAAAATGTAAATGGAATAAAACAGAATAACGGACTGCTTCAGAAGAGTTTGATAGAAAATAATATGTCTTATGTGGATTATGCAAATAAAGTCTATACTACAACAGAAGAAAATATCAATACTCTTCAGAAAGGTATTCAGGATGCAAAAGACGCCTCAAATCAAGCGGTGGAAGACGGCTTGAGTGCAGCAAAAAATACCAAGACAACCACCAGTAAAGAAAATCAAAATATATTAGCTGACTTTTCAGCAAAGCTTCCATATACAAGATTGGGAAGTATGGAATATACACAGGCTTATCAATTTATCGCTAAGCCAGTAGCTTTAAATGATGTTTCAAAAGAAAAGGAAAAGATAGTGGGCGGAGAAGAAGTAAAAGAATCTTCGGCAAAAGCAGTTTCTGCGAATACAGAAAAGGAAAGTAATATAACATCGTATTTCATTTATATTGTTTTTGCAGTACTTTTAACAGCACTTATTATATTCTTGATTTTGAGATACTTTAGAAATAAAAAACCAGAGCAATAAGCTGTTTGGCAGCATTGCATATAAAAAAAGGAGAAGCATTCAAAGGAGGTACATTATGGCAGATGTAAACAACATTAAATTAAGCCCGGAACAGATGGAGGCAAAGGCAGCAGAATTTAATACCAGATGTGAGGAGTTCAACCAAGTGGTTTCTACGATGAGAAACATGGTAACATCCTTATGTGATGAATGGGCCGGTCACAGCAGCCAGGCATTTTATGACCAGTTCCAATCTTTAGAACCAAGTTTTACAGCTACATCAGATCTTATCACATCAATTGCACAGCAGTTACGTGATGTATCCGCAGCAATGCAGAGCATCGACCAGGAAATCGCAGGGAAAATTGGAGCGATGTAGTAGCAGAGAGCCGTCGGGATTTTCCCGACGGCTTTTTGAAAATATGAGGAACGTATGTATGGGAAAAATGGATGACACAGGAAAAGCACTTGAAAAAAATATTAATAGCAACATTGAGTTCGATACCTCTGTATTACAGGAAAAGAATGAAACCTATTCTTCCTTAACGGATACTTATGGAATAGATTTGTTTACAGATCAATATGAAGAGAAAATTGAAAAGGTGCATTTAAAAGAATATGATGCCTATCAGAAAATAGAAAAAAAGTTGTTTGAAACAGATTTAGAAAGTGGAAAAGATGAATACGAAAGAATACAGGATCAACTGTTTTTATATACAGGTTCAGAAGTAAAGAAAGAAGAAATTGAGAAAGAAGATAATGCGTTGGGCGTAAATATTGCCATAACAGGTATTATGCTCATACTTTTCTTTTTTATTTTCTTCCTGATTTTTGACAAAAGAAGGAAAAGGAGACGTGAAGATGCAATTAACAATTACACTTACGAGTACTAAATATCAAATCAATAAAGATATTATGGTCAATTCTGAACAAAAGATTTGTGAAACCTTACAGATTTTAAAGGAAGCAGGTCAAATAAATATAGCTGTTGGTGATGAAGTCAAATTAAGATCTATGCGTACAGGGATGTTTGTGCCGCAAGAATTTACTTATGAAGAAGCTGGGATATTCTATGGTGATATATTGCAAATATTATAAAATAAGAAATGGAAAGGGGTAATGAGATATGAATAACATACAAAGCAATACGCAGGTTGCTTCAAGCAGTTCAGATACAATTTCAGCAAGTGCAAATAGTTTACAGGAGAAAGAAATATCAAAAGATACAGAGTCAAATATTACTGCCAAAGGAAATTCTATTACGGCATATGAAACAAGCCAGACTCAAAAATCAGCTTATAGATATGCGTTAGAGCAAGATGCACAACATATAAAAACTTTAGGTAAGACATTTGAGCAAGTGGATCAGAGTATTGCTAATATATTAACTGCTGGTTTATTAGGTGATTAATATGGAAGATAATGAAAAAAGACAGTTACAGGATAAAATTGACGACTATAAAAAAGCGATAAGAACATTAGAAGAAAGTAAAGATGAAATCAATTATCAGGATAAAATAATAGAAAATATTTTTTCAGATATGTTTCTTCAATTTAAGCATGATACAGAATTTTGCAAGAGTATCTCTAAGCTTCAACAATCGGTATGGGAGGCAAAGACATTTAAAGATTCAAAATTTTCAGAAATAGAAAGTGATTTGAAAAGTAATCTAAAAAAACTAGAGAAAGAGCAGGAAAACGAGGAGTGGTAAAAGTATGGGATTAAAACTTTATCCATCAGCTTTAAAAAAACAGGTAAAATCTATCGCTGATAGTTTGAAAGATGATAATGAAAACTTAGTTTGTATCTTGGAGGTAATTGGCCATTTTACAGGAAACCCAAATTTAAAAAGCGAAGCTTGGGATAGTATGAAAGCACATATGGATGATCATGAAACTGTTATTCAGGGATTAATTTGTGCAAACGATATTGTCATTCAAAATAGCGAAACTCTTTGCGTATCTATTGGAGAAGAAAATATAGATGAGGATGAGTTAAATGCACAAATAGTAAGCCTTAAAAATTTAAATAATAGTTTTGAAACTATAACTAAAAATTTAGAATTATGCTTGAATAATGCAATTTTATCAGGAACAGAAAGTTTTAATTATTTTAATTCTATTTCATATTATGAATCTTGTATCCAGGCAAACATACTTAAAATTAATGAGTTGACAGGAAAAATTGAAAAGTTGTATCAAATTGAAGGACAAACAAATTCATTATATTCGGAAAGCAAAGGTTTGTATGAAGCAGTTGAATCAGGTCTTTTGTCTATTCAAACTGCATGGAATGCAAGCACTGGTCAATTTGATGTGTCTAAAATTAATAAAAAATGGCGGAATGTAATCAGAAACGAATGGAAGGAAAGGAAAGAAAATATAGAAAATAAGTATGTAACGCCAAGCATCATAACAGAACTTTTAACAATGAGTTCACTGAATATTGACACATCTAGTACACTGTGGACGACGATTAAAGCTTTAGCAACAAAATGTGATTTAGTAAGAGAGGGTGACTATATCATTGTAAAAGGTACAGTTGGCTTGAGGAAGGATATTGAGGTGTTAAAAGATATTAAAGGCACTAGATATAAAATTAATAGTCCGGCGTATTTTAATGCTCATCTAAATCAATTTTTGCCGAAAAATGAAAGAAATTTTTCAAAAATAATATCAAAAACTACGTCTAATTTGCGGGAAAATGGATTTCCAACGCTAAAAGGAACTGGATTTTTAAAGGAAACTTTTACATTTCAAGAAAAAGACATACTGGGTAATGCAGGACGTGCAGTGGGATACCTTTCTGTTGTTAGTAATATTGGGGAGGAAATGTATGATAATTATTTAGAAGGTGAAACAGAAGTTAGTGAATATATATCTGACGCAGTTGTAGAAGGTGTAGCAGGCATTGGGAGTATGGCTGTTAGTGCAGGATGTGCGAAAGTTGGAGCAGCACTTGGAACGGCTATTCCGATTCCGGTGGTTGGTACAGTAGTTGGTGCAGTAGCTGGTTTTGGGATAGGATATATAGGAGCTAAAGTTTATGATAGTATAGTTACAGAGGATTTAAAAGAAATGGCTAGCGAATTTGTGGAAGAAGGTGCAGAATATATAAAAGATTGTGTTGGTGGGTTTTTCTCAAAAGTAGGTGAGGCAATAGGTACATGGTAAAAAAATGAAAAAGGAGAATTAAAAAATGAAAAAATATAAACCATTGGGTAGCGTAGTATTATTAAAAAATGGAACAAAAAGAGTTATGATTTATGGAAGAAAACAAATTTTAGCTTCTACAGGTGAATTATTTGATTATGTGGCCTGCCTTTATCCAGAAGGAAATATAGGCGCGGAATATACATTCCTTTTTAATGATGACGATATTGAAGAGGTTATTTTTGAAGGATACAGCGATAAAGAAGACTTAGAATTTATTAAAAAGTTTGGAGAAGAAAATGATTAAAAGAATATGGACATTTAAAAGAATTATATTAGCAATAATTATATTTATGTGTACTATAATTTTCGCAATCTCATTGCAAAAAAGTATTATGGGAACAGATAAATTACAAAGAGATTTTAGAGTCGCATTTTTTTTCATTGTTGTGCTTATTTGTTTCCTTTACCTTTTATATAAACTATTAATACCTAAAAGTTTTAGGTGTATGACAGTAGTAAAAAAATATTTATCTTTCAGAGAATTGAAAAATCGAATTAATAATGAATCGTTTTCAAAAGTCGTTATTGACGAGAAGAAATCTGGAAAGATTGAAATATATTATTCCTCTAAATGGATTTATGCTGATGAAGTTTATATACCAAGAAAATTAGTTTTGGATTTGATAGAAGAACGCAAATCTTTATATTCATCATTTGAAAAATTATCAATAGCAACAAAAAATGGAGAAAATATTGTATTTGCCATGATTGATATTGAAGAAGCAGAAAAAATCATAAATTCTTTGCAAGAAATTTTTGAAGAGTTTACATTGGATTTTAATAATATGAGAAAAATTCAAAATAGAATTTTAAGAAAAGAAATAAAGCAAGAATTTTATAAACGGGTTATAAATAAAGAAGACTTTTTGAAAGAAAGCGGTTTATAGAACATGTTAAAATAGGAGGTTTGTGTTTATGATGACAATGAATGAAAAGGACAAAAATGAAATGTTAGGAGCAATTTTAGCTGAAGGAGAAACTTATCAATGCAAATTATGGGGAACTATTATGGCTGATGCGAAGACATATGCAGCTATTGGTGGGATATCACTTATTGCTGGAAGTGGAGCAGCGGCCTTAGGTGCTTTAAGTAATGCTTATTGCTATTTGGGTATGACAGAAAATAATATCAATTTTGTAATTGTGGACTCAGTAAATGTAAGCAAAATTAAAAACAGCATATCTATTCCGAAAAGCAGTATTACAAAAGCAGAAGTGAAAGGTGGACTTCTTCCGGGAAGGAAAGTAGTTTTACTTCATTTTGGAAAAACAAAAATGAAAATTTCATTGATGAATAATGCGATTGGATCAGATATACAGAATCAAAAAGAGAATGTAGAGAAATTTTGTCAGGCGGTAGCTCTTATATAATAAAAAAGAAACTTGAAGGTGAGGAAGGTTATGGAAGATACAGTAATAAAAGAAGTTATTAAAAAATCAGAACTTGCAGCAAAAGATGCATATGAATATCAATGGATTACCTATCCGGAATATGGCTTTTTACAGTCACATATAGAGGAAAAGACAGAAGAATTAGAAATTACGTATGATTTAGAAAACCGAAGATCGTTCACGGAGATTCGAAAAGAAGACCTTCCTGATATCCTTTTAGTTTTAGACGATATTGGAAATCTTAAAAAATACATAGAAAAATATTCTTTTTCTTTGCAGCCCCAAAATCTGTTTTACGATCTTCATGGAAGTGTGAAAGCGAAAAGCAGAGATGTTCTGTCTGCAAGTACAGAGCAGGAGGAACAGTTCTTAAATGCCTATAAAGCGGTTATCGGATTTGCTTTGCAGAATAAATATACATTTGAAGATTATTTGCAGGGAGGTATGCAGCTTTTAGGGAAAGAAGGAGTGTTAGGACAGGTACAGTCAGGAACATCAGTAGAGGACATACAAAAGATACTTTGTGAAGAATATGAACGAATTAAGAAAGACCGGAGAGAGAAGAAAGTTCTGATACCAAAAAACAAAGTGACAACATTAAAAATAACAGCAGCAATTCTAGGCGCTGTATTGTTGGGAACAGTTGGATACATAGGCTATGACCGTATAGTAAAAGAACCTTATCAAAGAGCCGTTATAGAGCTTAGTGATGCCTATGTGCAGTCAGATTATGTTGCATGTATAGACTGTATGAGAAATGTCAAGGTACAGAAGATGACGTCTCCACAGAAATTTATGCTTGCGAATGCATATGTCCGTAGTGAAAACCTTACACAAGAGCAAAAAGATAATATTTTAGCTAAAATGACATTGAATGATACGGAGTCGAAATTAGATTACTGGATTTATCTGGGAAGAAGCGATACAGAACAGGCTGCTGATATTGCACTACGACTTTCGGATGATCAATTACTTTTATATGCATATATGAAAGAAAAAGCAATAACAGAAGAAAATACAGAATTAACAGGTGCAGAAAAATCCGATAAGCTGAATGAAATTACAAAGAAAATGGAACCCTTGATGGAAAAATATGAAACGGAAGCTACAAACAATTATGAAGGTACAGCTACAGGGGATACTGAGGGGGATGGAGAATGAAAATGGAAACAGGAAGAATAAGATTATTTCGTCCCGATTACTTTACGATAGGTTCAAGGAAAGCAGATATCGTTTTTCCACAGTGTAAGGTCGATATTATTGTAAAAGGGAAAGAAATTTCCATTCATAAAGAAACGGAAGATGTTTTGCTTATCAATGATAAGGTGATACAGCAAGACAAGATATTTCTGGAAAATGGAGATGTTTTAACAATTGGAGATATTTCTGTCATTTTAGTGGAAAATGCAATTCTTATAGAAGGGAATATTGCTGAAATACATACACAGCTTCCTGTTATAAAAGATTCCAGAGTTCCCTTTGAAGGTTTTCCGAAGTATAAACGTTCTCCAAGAATTATCAAAAGAGTACAGGAAGAAAAAATTCAATTAGAGAAGCCAAAAGAATTGATGGATCGTAAAAAAGGCGGACTTGTTCAGCTAATATTGCCACCTGTGATTATGATTTGCATTACCATTGCAATTAGTGTGATTATGAAGCGTGGATTATTTGTAGTGATGGCGGTTGCCGGTACGGGGATGTCTTTAGTTGTTTCCATTATGCGTTTTTTCAGTGATAAGAAAGAATTAAAAGAAAACAAAATTCTGAGAGAAAAAACCTATAAGCAGTATCTATTGCGGAAACGAAAAGAAATCTATCATGCCTATTGTAAAGAAAAAGAAGCCTATGAATATAATTATCCGTCTGTATCTGAAATCCGGAATATGATTGAAGAATACAGCCCTAGAATTTATGAGCGAAATTATAATGACGAAGATTTTCTAAAAGTATCATTGGGAGTAGAAAAAACACATCCACAGCTTCAAATTCAGCTGAAACTTGATGAATTAAAAACGAAACCAGATATATTGGAAGATGAGGCAAAAGCGATTCAAAAAGAATTTTCTGTCATTGAAAAACCGGTAGTTATCGATTTGAAAAAGGCTCATCTTGGCCTGGTAGGAGAAAAAAGTGTAATACATGAGCAAATAAAGGCACTCATTTGCCAGCTCACGTTCTTTCACAGTTATCATGATTTGGAAATTATTGCAATCTATGATGAAGCTTATCAGGAAGATTTCCAGTGGATGCGCTGGTATCCGCATTTTAAAATCCATACGGTAAACAGCGTTGCAATGATCAATTCAGAAAACAAAAGAGATCAGATTTTAGGAAGTCTATATCAGATTTTAAAAGACAGGAAGCAAAAAGAAGAGGAAAGCAAAAAAGAGAGTACTTTTCTACCACACTTTCTCTTTCTGATTGATGAGCCAAAATGGATTATGGATCATTCCATCATGGAGTATTTGGAAAAGGAAGGGTATAATTTAGGATTTTCTATCATTTATACCTCTCATTTAAGGGCAAATCTGCCAGAAAATATAGGAACTATTGCAATGCTGAAAAACTCAGAAGATGGACTTCTGCTGATTGATGAACGGGAAGAAAAGCAGGAAAAGTTCAGGCTTCATAATATGCAGGAAATTCCTTTAGAGTGGCTTGGAAGAAATCTGGGTGTGCTAGAACACATGCAGGGGATTAGTGCACAGATACCGAACAGTATTACTTTCTTCCAAATGTATCAGGTGGAACGACCATCACAACTTCGGATTGAAGAAAGATGGAGAAAAAATAATTCTTCAAAATCATTGGCAGTACCGCTTGGTGCAAGAGCAGCCGGAGATTATGTGTATTTGAATCTTCATGAGAAAGCTCATGGACCGCATGGTCTGGTTGCAGGTACAACAGGTTCCGGAAAATCAGAAATCTTACAATCGTATATTCTTTCACTTGCTGTAAATTTCAATCCTTATGAGGTTGCCTTCCTTTTGATTGACTATAAGGGAGGCGGTATGTCTAAGATGTTTACAGCCCTTCCACATTTATTGGGGACGATTACGAACTTGGATGGTTCCCAGAGTATGCGTGCGTTGGCATCTATCAAAAGTGAACTAGCAAGAAGACAAAGTATCTTTAATCAATATGATGTGAACCATATCAATAACTATAATAAGTTATTTAAAAATGGAGAGGCAGAAGAACCTCTTCCACATTTATTCCTGATCAGTGATGAATTCGCTGAATTAAAAAAGGAACAGCCGGAATTCATGTCAGAGCTGGTATCTGCTGCCCGTATTGGACGAAGCCTTGGTGTACACTTGATTTTGGCAACTCAGAAACCTACAGGTGTAGTAGATGATCAGATTTGGTCAAACTCAAAATTTAAGTTGGCACTTAAAGTACAGAACGAAGCAGACAGTAAAGAAATTTTAAAAACGGCAGATGCAGCAAACATTACGCTGCCTGGACGTGCCTATCTGCAAGTGGGTAATAATGAAATCTATGAATTGTTCCAATCTGCGTGGAGTGGAGCTGCTTATAATGAAGAAGAACAGAAAGAAAAAGTCGATGACCGGGTTTATGTACTCAATGAAATCGGACAAGGGGAATTGGTAAATCAAGATTTAAGTGATACGAAAGAAAACAACAAAGTAGTAAAAACGCAGTTGGACGCAGTAGTACGCTATATTCACGAGTATTATGAAACACAAGATGTAAAAGAGGTGAAAAAACCTTGGCTTCCACCACTACCGGAACAACTTGTAAGCCCACAGGAACTGATTCGTGCAACCCCAAAAGAATTGAACATGAAAATTGCTATGGGACTCATTGATATTCCGGAAAAACAGGAACAGATTCCATATGATGTTGATTTTATCAAAGATGGGAATTTGCTGTATATTGCTTCAGCAGGATATGGGAAAACCGTCTTTTTGACAACTGCGGTTTTGTCCTTGGCTATGCAGAATAGCGTGCAGGATTTGAATTTTTATATTTTGGATTTCGGAAACAGTGGTCTGATGCCATTAAACAAACTTTCTCATGTGGCAGATTATATTGTATTTGATGACTCGGAAAGATTCCAGAAGTTAATGGGGATTTTGCAGAAAGAAATCAGAGAGAGAAAGAAAAAACTGGCAGATGAAGTAGTACAGAATTTTGAAGTTTACAATCAGGTTTCTGCAGAGAAAATGAAAGCAATTGTTCTTGTGATTGACAATTTTGATGTAGTAAAAGAACTTGGATATGAGGCTGAAGAATTTTTCCAAAAGATTTCCCGTGATGGTTATGGACTTGGGATTTTTGTGATTGCAACTGCTACCAGAAGCAATAGCATGAAATATTCTACCTACAACAATTTTAAAAACAAAGTGGCGGGATATCTGTTTGATGAGTCAGATGTAAATTTAATTGTTGGAAGAAGCACTTATAAACAATCAGAAACAAAAGGACGAGCTCTTTTGAAATATGACAATATGATAAGTGTAATGCAGCTTTACAGCATGGTCAAGTTTGAAACAGAATTGGAATATAAGGATAAAATTAAAGAATTGATACAGAATATTGATGCTCTGTATCCAGGTGAACAAGCTCCAAGAATTCCGGTTCTTCCAGAAAACTTGTTCTTTGCAGATATGAAAGAATATCCTCATACAGAGCAGGATATTTATGTTGGACTCGAAAAAGAAGCTGTGTGTGCCTGCGGATTCCAGCTTGGAAATACACCATTTACGATTCTTGGTGAAGCAGCAAGAGGTAAGACAAACGTATTGAAGGTCATTCTCGATCAGATGCTAGGAAAAGGAAAAATCTATCTGGTAGATTCCAAAGCTATGGAACTTTATTCCTATAAAACATCAGAAAAAGTTGTTTATATAGAAAATCAGGCAATGGTGCCACTGCTCATAGATGCACTCAAGGCAGAGATCACAGAAAGAAATCAAAAAGTCAAGGAATCATTAGAAATGGATCCGACGTTAAATCCAAAGGAAATCTGCCGGGAATTGCAGCCGTTTAGCTTGATTGTAGACGATTGGGATAATTTTGTGGAATTGACCAAAACACAGGCGATAACTTTGGCTCCTATTCTGAATGAGGCAGCAGGTGTTGGTATCAGTATCATTTTGACTGCACATTCCGGAAAGATGAAAGGATTTGACGAAGTGACGAAATTTGCGAAAAACACAACAGAAGGTTTACTTCTTGGAAATCAGGGAACAACAGCAATATTCCCGATTAATTCAGCCAAGGAACTTCCACAGTTTAAAGATGGTTTATTGTTCCATAATGGAGCTTATGTTAAAGTGCGGGTTCCAAAATATTAGGGGGAATTTTATGGATATTAAAAACAATTGTCAAATAGTTTTAGAGATTGCACAGGGGATCAAAAGTGCAGCGAGAGAGTTACAATTATCATCTGTGTCGTGCCAAGCTGGCACGACACAGGTAGACATGGAATGTAGTCAATCCTATGAAAACGGGAAAACGACCTTAGCTGATTATCATATATTTATGGAAGAATTAGGAGAAAACATTAAAGAAATTGGTGTCGATTTAGAAGATGCAGATAAAAACTTACTTCAAAAATAAAGATGGAGATAGAATTAATGGTGAAAGAGGATTTTCATATAAATCAAAAAGAATGGCAAGAAATAGAAGAATATGAGAATGAATATAGAAAAAATGTGAAAAAACAGGAGGACACAGAAGCGGAAATAAAACAACTGCTTCTTCTATCTAAAAGTTCCATGGAAATATTGTATCAGCAATGGGGAGAGTGTCAGGAAATTTATAAATTGCAAGATGCTGTCCAAGAATTTGAAAAGCAAGCTATGCGTGAATGCCAGCGTGAAGAAGAAGCATTAGAGGAACAATATAGAAAATTGAAAGCAATGGAAGAAGAAATTGGCAATTTTTTTGAAAGAAATCACTAAGAAAAATTGGTAAGCGGAGGTGTAAATATGGGAGTAATCATTTATCCGTGTAAAATACAAGATAAATTATCAAAAATGAATTCGGAATTAGAAGCATTAATGGGGAAAATAGTTACTGCATCACGGGTCATGGAGAAAATACATACAGAGGAACTAAGTGGTATTGCATGGGGAAATACGAAAGATTACATTGCTTCCGTACATCAACCGATTTTACAATCTTATCGGTTATGGGGTGAATATCAAAAAGAGGGGAATGACGGATATCAGAATGCAGGAAGTATGCTTCCGCAAGTGTCAGAATTAAATCAAGATATTTTAAATAATGAATTAGAACAATGGCAGGCACAACGTCAAAGGTTATACGATTTTCCTCTGGGATCTGTGTTAAATTTCTGGGGAATCCGTTTGTGCGACCAAATGATAGAAGAAATTCAACAAAAATTAGAAGCGATTGATGAATTTTTAAATACAACACAAGATTTATATGTTGCTGCTGAAGGTGTAATGGGAATTTTGCAACAAACGAAAATGAACATGGCGAAAATTTCTTATAATTCAGAAACCAAATGTTATGAATTAAATGGTATAGATCCTGAATGGTTCAAGTACATACAAGCTTATTCTAAATATCGGAAAAAACTAGACAAAATTCAAGAGATTTATGATAAGTTAAATCCATTTGGAGAAAATGGGGAAATAGACTGGGAAAAAGCGGATTGGAATTTATGGGTAGGATTATTAAATAAAGTGCACATGGAAGATTTGGAAAAATTCAATCTATCTGAAGAAGAAATAATTGCTGTCACAATGATATTAGACGAGCTTCAAGGGAATATATGGGAGTTTATAGGAGAGGCAGAGAAACGTGGTGCCAAAGTTGTTTCTTTTCTACCTTTTGGAAAAGCGGTTATTAATATTTTACAGCACGGAGGAGAAAAAGCAATTCAGATACTTAGTAAACCGGAACTAGAATCAAAACTCTGGAATTTTATTAATGAAAATGGAGAGATCACAAGGCTTTTAGGATTTGATTATATAGGAACTGAAAAAGATTATTATATTACCCAAAAAGGATCGCTACAATCTAAATTTGGCTTTATGGATTTTTACGATGAAGCTGGAGCACTTTTAGGTATGGATCTTGATGATGAAATTGTTACTTTTCAGTATGGAAATCGGGAATATCGTATAGAATTATGGAAGGGAAACTATGGATTTGGTAATGCTTTTGGCGGGGAATTTGGAATTTATTATAGAGATATATCGGATGCTTTGGCAAATCCATATGCAGAAGATAGTCAACAAAGTCGATATACGTTGTATCATTGCTTAAATGACGAAGAACAGTTTCGAACAGTGCAACTTATATATGATAAAAATGATGATGACAAGCCTCTCCTAGAAAATGATACAAGTATATATTCAGAAAACAACGGTGAACACTTTTGGAATCTTTCAATAAAAACTGAAAAAGCATATACGAAAGAAGAATTGTATTCGGTACATAGGTTCTATATTGAAGACGAAGGAATGCTAGAAGCAGCGACCGATGCGTTTAAAGAAAAAGGAATTTATTGCACTATAGAAGAGAATAATGGAGAAAAGTATTTAGAAATTATATGGGAGGGGTAATTGTGTGGAAAAAAACTATATTTTTAATAATTGTATTAATTTTATCAGTAATAACGTTAGGAGGATGTAAAATGAAAGGGTTTAACAATCAAAAAGAAGCTGAGGAATTTATTTTACAGAATTTAGAGGATAAATATGGAGAAAACTTTGACATAACTAAAGTAAAAAAATATAAGGAAGAGAAGATAGGAATCAATTGGATACAAGCAGAAGCAAAGGCAGAAAATCAAGATGATATTTTTCAGGTATATGCAAGAAATACCGGGCTTTTTAAAGATTCCTACCATATTACTTTTTTTAAAGAAAAATTATATAACATGATTGAACCGTTATGCCAAGAAAAAAAATATATTAAAAAGTATGAAATTGATATTTCAGGAAATTTGTCAGAAACAAAATGGACAGGAAAAGAAGATATAGATGAATATATAAAAAAAGAAGAATACACTATAGAGCCTATGATTTATCTGGAGAATAATCAAACAGATGAACAATATGCAGAGATAATTTCAGACTGGTTAATGACTCTATCAAAATTGGAATGCAGTATGCGAGTACTTGTAAAGATAGAAGATTTAAACATAGTAATATTTGATGAAGAATTTGAAAGTGGAGAAAAAAATATGAATGAATATACAGAGGAGTTGCTAAAAGAGGAAATCAATAATACTCGTAAAAATAGTAATACAATAAAAGAGTATAAAAAATGGAAACAAGAAAATAAAAAATAAAATTGTTTTAACATAATTTGGAAGCAGGAGGAAAGTATTGATGAAAGAAGAAAAGTTTTTACCATTAGGTTCTGTAATTCTTGTAAAAGGAAGTGTAAAAAAGCTCATTCTAATTGGAAGAGGTGTTGTAGCAATTCTCAAGGGAGAGCAAAAATATTTTGATTATGTTGCTTGTACTTATCCAGAAGGATTGATTGGGGAAAACGTGTTGTATCTAAACCATGAGGACATTGAAGAAGTAATTCAAAAAGGTTTTCAAGATGAAGATGATTTCCGAATGCAGAAAAGTTTAAAAGAACATTTGGATGGATTATTAAAAATAGAAAATGAGTCATAAAACTTTTGCTTTCTGGATAGGGAGGAGGTGTGATGCATGGCAAATAAAAATCAAGCTGCTATTTCATCCGCAGAATATGAAATTACTCAAGCAAACTATAGGATTTCAGAGTGCCAAAATGAAATTCAGGGATTAGAAAAGAAAATTGAGCGTTTAGAAGATGCAAAACAGAAACTGCAGACTTATAAACTGAATATAGAAACGGAGAAATTTGACATTACGCAAAAACTTTCATGCAGCAGTTGGAAAGGATCTAATAAAGAAGAATATGAAGGGATTGCTGAGGAACAGCTTAAACCATGTTATCAAACATATTATGATGAAACCGATCGAGCCGTAGATGCGATTATGGATGAAATCACAAGATTGGAAAATCGGATTTATGATCAAGAAGGCGTGATTGGCTGGCTAAAAAGTCAGATTAACTCTTTGGGGAATTATATTGAAACATTGCTTAATTAAGTAAAGGGGGACTGTCAATGATTGAATTAAATAAATTAACTTATAATTCGAATGTGGCAGCGTTATCTGTGGCCAGCCAAGGTATTAAAAAAAGTAAAGAACAGCCGGAAATTACAGGAAATATGAAAACGTTGGAAGCATTTTTAGAAACCTATCAGACTTTATCGGAACTGTTTGGAAGTTATAAAACTTTATTACAGGAAGATGTGGGAAAACTACGGGATGTCAGTACCTGTATGACTTATGCAGAACAATCTTTAATAAAACCATGACATTTAGCGGTTGCAAAATACAGAATTTGAAAAGAAGCACCCAAGGAGGAGGTGTGTTATGGGATACCATGTGAAAATCGAAGAGTTGTTGGAAATACAAAGCCAAATGCTAAATCAGTTAAGTGAATGGGGAACACAATTAGCGACAGTTTATCAGGCGTTAGAAACGATTGTAGTAACACCATGTATCCAAGGGGAAACTGGGAAAAGCATACAAAATTATATACAAGAAGTACATATTCCTGTAATTGGATCACTACAGCAACTATTAACAGAGTTTCAGGTACGTCTTTCGGTATATGCAGAGGGATATTATGGAATTGATTCTTCTTATGAGGCTGAGATTCCACAGGAAATATTGGAGGAACAACAGCAAGTATTGGAGAAGGGACGGGAAGATTTTGAAAATTTACGAGAAGAAATCAATAGCATCATTTCCAACGTTAGTGATATTGTTTCAGTTGTACAGCCTTCAGGTTTATCTTTAGTACTCTCTTATCAGTTAATGGAAAGTCGTGTTAAAACTTTAAACAGTGACATTGGTGATT